>Ga0316204_10002186_pt1 | contig 46127 bp, 47 predicted proteins | sample 6monrhotite_MG_2_FD_205661 | JGI IMG/M metagenome (GOLD analysis project Ga0316204, IMG submission 205661) | Microbial mat bacterial communities from mineral coupon in-situ incubated in ocean water Damariscotta River, Maine, United States -... | ecosystem: Environmental > Aquatic > Marine >... | reverse complement strand
TAAAATTACGCAAGATGCCATTGACCAGTCCTTTTGCCCAAGGTTTTTTTAATTTGGGCAAAATAGCGACCGTTTCAGAGACAGCGGCATGTTCGGAGGTGTTCATATAGAGGATTTGATACAAACCTAGTAAGATCAGTTGATTAATATCCTCATCTTTGGCCTTGAGCTTTTTTTTAACCAAATGATCGCGAATGGCTTCTAAACGAACCTGCCATCGTAACGTTCCCAAGACCAAATTTTGAGTAAAATTTCGTTCACGACGGTCTGAAAACTGTGCCAAACCTTCAGGCAATGCTTGACTTAAAGAGCGACCCTTTTCAATCACCGTTAAACATATTTTAAGGGCGATAAAGCGCGTATTTAGACCTGATGCATTGTCTTTAGGCTGATTCATTCGAAACAATAACCGAGTAATTGGCGTGATTGGGCAAAGTCATAAGCGGACATCATTTTTTTTCCAGAAGGCTGAACTTGCTGAACGAGTATCGGTTGACTGGCCGTACCGACGATCATGCCGAGTTTTTCAATCGCAATGACCAAACCAGGCTGATTGTTTGACGGTGTGACTGAGATTGAACCGTTTTGTAATTCCTCTGCCGAAAGCAATCTTGCTTGACCAATACGAAGCGGTTTTTCTTGAAAAGAGGTAAAGGCCACAGGCCACGGATTAAAGGCTTGGATTTTTCGAACAATCGTCTCTGCGCTTTGATCCCACTGAATTTCAGCTTCGGCCTTCGTCAGTTTTTGAGCATAGGTTACAAATGTTTCATCCTGTTTTTCGGGCTTTAAATTGTTCTTTAGAAGATCCTGTAACGTGACCATTAAAGCATTTGAACCCAGAACACTTAAACGATCATGCAAGCTTGAAGCATTATCTTCAGATGTGATTTCAGTCGTAGCTTTATAGAGCATGTCTCCCGTGTCTAAACCAATATCCATTTGCATAATGGTCACCCCACTCAGAGCATCACCCGATTCAATGGCACGCTGAATTGGGGCTGCACCACGCCAGCGAGGCAGTAAAGACGCATGGATATTTAAACAACCGTAACGCGGTGATTCTAATACGGCTTTGGGCAAGAGTAAGCCATAAGCGACTACGACCATCACGTCGGCCTTAAGCGCAAATAGCGCTTGTTGAGCCTCTTCACCTTTCAAACTTTCAGGTTGATAAACGGGAATATTGTGTTGTAACGCCAACGCCTTAACAGGGCTTGCTGTTAGCTTTCGACCACGCCCCGCTGGGCGATCTGGTTGAGTATAAACAGCAATGACTTCGTGTTCAGAGTCTAATAAGGCTTGTAGAGGTGCTACCGAAAACTCGGGGGTTCCAGCAAAAATAACGCGTAAAGACGAGGGGGTTGAGTTTGACAACATAAGGGGCTTTAAGACTCTTTTTTATCCATCTGTTTGCGAAATTGCTGTAACGCACGAGTGCGCTTAATGCCTGACAAGTGATCAATAAACATTTTGCCATTTAAGTGGTCAATTTCATGCTGAATACAGACGGCCAGTAAATCATTGGCTTCAAACTCAATGGTTTTACCGTCTCTGTTCATACCACGAACCACAATATCACTAGGGCGGTTAATCGTTGCATAGATACCAGGCATTGAAAGACAGCCCTCTTCCCAACTGATTTTTCCGGCACTCTGAACAATCTCAGGATTCAGCAACGCAATCGGCTGATCATTTTTTTCAGAAATATCCACAACAATCAAACGCTGCTGAACAGCGATTTGCGGGGCGGCTAGACCGATGCCTGGTGCATCATACATTGTGTACAGCATGTCATCAATGAGCTTGTCAAGCTCATCATTCATTTCTGGGATAGGGGCGCAAACTTCTCGTAAACCTGCTTCAGGGTAGAGAACGATATCGAGTTTTTCCATAGTGTCGTTTTGTGCTTCAGTTATACTTAATCTAATCAATCCGTATATTATAGCGAACTATGTCAAGTTTTTCTGATTTACCGAGTCTTTTAGCCTTTCATATCAGCCATGCTTCACTCAAGCAGGCACAGATGATTCAAGCTCATTTTGGTAGCTTAGCCAATGCATTAAAGGCGAATAAGAGCGATTGGTTAGACTCTCAGATACTCAAAGCCCACCAGTTAGATATTTTATTAGGTAAAACACGCCCAGAACTGGTTGAACAAGCGATGAATTGGGGTGAGCAAGACAATCAAAATTGGCTAGCCTACGGAGAATCTGGCTATCCAGCCTTGCTTCAATCCATTGATGACGCACCCTTGCTACTCGCTACCAGAGGCCGTATCGCTCTATTGCAAGATCCACAGCTCGCCATTGTTGGCAGTCGCCATGCCTCTAAACAGGGCGTCAACATTGCCAAAGATTTCGCCCAACATCTATCATCACAAGGCCTAACCATTACCAGCGGTTTGGCATTAGGAATTGATGCCGCCGCTCACCAAGGTGGCTTGCAAGGCATTGGTAAAACCGTGGCGGTCGTGGCAACAGGCTTAGATCGCATCTACCCCGCCGCCAATCAAAACCTGGGCCGACAAATTGCCGAAGAGGGCGTTATGGTTTCAGAATTTCCACTGGGCACCAAACCTTTGGCCTATCACTTTCCTAAACGCAACCGGATTATTAGCGGACTAAGCGTGGGCACACTGGTGGTAGAGGCGGCATTGAAAAGTGGCTCCTTAATTACCGCCAGAACGGCCAATGAACAAGGTCGTGAAGTATTTGCCGTACCGGGTTCCATTAACAATCCGCAAGCTAAGGGATGTCATCAGCTTATTAAAAACGGCGCTAAATTAGTGGAATCGGGACAGGACATTTTGGAGGAGTTATCCAGCTTGATTCAACTCACCTTAAGCAATCACACGCCTGACTTATTTTCGGGTACTCAGGATGATGGGCAGCTTGCAAACGATTCTACGCAATCAGAAGCTCAAACACCCATTTTAAAACACATTGGCTACGACCCAATCGGCTTGGATGAGCTTGTTGTGTTAACGAAAAGCCCTGTTTACGATATTCAAAGTCAATTGATATTGCTGGAATTGTCAGGAAAGGTTGAGGCTATGTCAGCAGGTCGATGGCGACGATTGAATTAACACTAAGGAGTTGTTCAGAACTTTCTTAAGAAGTACGAATTCGACCAATTGCAGTATTGCCATTATTGGTATAACTTAGCTCATCAAAGCTAAGTTTATTGGCAATTAAAATCCCACGTCCATGGTTATCCATTGCTCGTGCGACCGAAAAGTCTAAATAATTTTGAGGGTTAAATCCTTTCCCTGAATCCTGAATTGTAAACAGTAATTCACTCTCTTTCCGTTCAAAACAAACCGTGACAACTTTATCACGATTTTCGGGAAGGACTTGACGCTTCCGAATCTCTTGTTGAAGTTGATTAGATTGAATTAACTGCGTTTTTTCCTGATAAGAAATATTCAAGTTACCATGCTCAATCGCATTATTCATCAATTCAAACAATCCCACTACGGCTACCGTAGGTTTTGGCGCAGTATAGGCTAAAACACAAGATAGACTTTTTGCATCCTCTTGCGTTTTTATTTGAAAGCACGCAGACTGCAGGTTCGCTTGTATTTTGTCAACATCCGTTAAATTCTGACTGAGTGCATATTGATTGTTAAAGCCATTGATAGCCGCTTTCAATACCGAAAGTAATAAAGGGGCTGTATAGGGCTTTAAAAGATAAAAGTAAGCACCCTTCTCTAAACTTTGTTGAATTTGCTGTGGATGCTGTAAATCTGTTTGAAAAATAACAGGGACGGTAGCGTATTGTGAATCCTTCTTTAAGGCTTGGAGTAACGCTAAATTTTCCACATAATGCTCATTATTATCGAACAAATAAGCACTGTAGACGGATGGAGGCTCTTTAAAAATCAACTGCTTTGCTTGCTCAGCGTTCTCAACAAAAGTCAATTGAAATGCCTGACCTTTAAGCGTTGTGCGTAAAAACTGCTCAGCTTCTTGATTAAAGCCGATAATGAGAAGCGAATTTTTGTGCGCAAATTCCTGAGAATGCTTTGTCACGTTTTACCTTACTTAGTTGAGGCTAAAATTGAAATATATTCGGTATTTTAAACCAAAAACAGAAGATAAGTACAAATAACATCAAAATCAGTACTGTTTTCTCTTTCTGGAAAAAACCTAACGAATTAAGTTCGAAACTAAATTAAGTGTTTGCAAAATGTGAAAAAATTTTGCACCCTAAAAAAGGGAAAGAAAATAAACAAGCTTACTAAATCTCTGTAAACTCTAAATTCATTCTTAAACCTATCTAATCCTGCATATTAATAGAGTATAAAAAATTATGACAAACTTGGTGATCGTGGAGTCCCCGGCAAAAGCTAAGACCATTGAAAAATATTTAGGCAAGGATTTTACCGTATTATCAAGCTACGGTCATATTCGAGATATGCAGAAAAAAGGCATGGGAATTGATCTAGAGAATCGATTTGCACCCACCTATGAAATTTCGCCCGATAAGAAGAAAACGGTTGCCGAGTTAAGAAAAGTGGCTAAAACCGCCGAGGCCGTATGGTTGGCGACGGATGAGGATCGCGAAGGAGAAGCGATTGCCTGGCATCTTGCCGAAGCGCTAAAATTAGACATCCATACGACCAAGCGAATTGTGTTTCACGAAATTACTAAGCCTGCCATTCAAAAAGCCGTGGCGGAGCCTCGTACCGTTAATATGAATGTCGTGAATGCACAGCAAGCGCGTCGCGTATTGGATCGAATTGTTGGTTTCGAGCTATCACCGATCTTATGGAAAAAAATTCGTTCCGGCCTTTCTGCTGGGCGCGTTCAGTCCGTTGCCGTTCGTTTGATTGTTGAACGCGAAAGAGAAGTAGACGCGTTTGAAGCCAGTTTTGTATTCCGTGTTCAAGGGGTTTTAAACTTACTCGACGATAAGCAAAATACCGCTGGAAAGTTGGATGTTAAACGTACCGTCACTTTCGAATCAGAAGAACTCGCCACCGCCTTTCTAGAAGCCGTTGCCAAAACCAACCTATCGGTTATTTCATTAGAAGAAAAACCCGCTAAACGAAGCCCGAAAGCCCCTTTTACGACATCAACGTTACAACAAGAAGCGGCCTCTAAGCTTGGTTTTTCAGTTAAACAAACCATGATGGTTGCCCAGCGTTTATACGAGGCTGGAAAAATAACCTATATGAGAACCGACTCCGTTAACTTATCTGAAGTCGCAATCGAACAAGCCAAGCAAACGATCATCGGTGAGTATGGAAGCAAATTCAGCGAAGTCAGACGCTATAAAACCAAAAATGCCGACGCGCAAGAAGCTCATGAAGCCATTCGCCCAACTGATTTTGCTGTTAACCAAGTCACTGGCGAGCGTAACGAACAGCGCTTGTATCAGCTGATTTGGCGTCGCGCAATAGCCTCTCAAATGTCTGATGCCTTATTAAAACGTACCACGGTTGACATCGGCATTGAGTCTTTACCTAAAGATAAACTCACTGCGAAAGGTGAAGTCGTCACCTTTGAAGGTTTTCTAAAAGTGTACGATTTTGGCTCGGGTGAAGAATCTGGACTACTGCCCCCTATGACCATAGGTCAAGCTGTTAGCGTTAATCAGTTAGGCGCACGCCAGAGTTATAGCCGTCCACCTGCTCGTTACAATGAAGCGAGCCTAGTCCGTACCTTAGAAGAGATGGGCATAGGCCGCCCGTCAACCTATGCACCGACAATCGATACCGTCCAACAACGTGGTTATGTAGTGAAAGAAGACCGCGAAGGTAAGGAACGTGTTTATCGTCAAATCACATTAGAAAACGGAACGGTGGCTGCCGAAAGCTTGACAGAAATGGCTGGCAGTGAAAAAAATAAACTGTTTCCAACAGATATTGCAGGCATTGTTACCAGTTTTTTAACCAAGCATTTTGGTGACGTTTTAGATTATCAATTTACCGCCAAAGTGGAGGATAAATTCGACATCATTGCGAAAGGTAACCTACAGTGGCAAGACATGCTGGGTGAGTTTTATCAACAGTTTCATCCACGTGTGGAAGCAGCCGAAGAAGTCTCTCGTGAAGAAGCTGGTCAATCAAGGTTACTGGGAAACCATCCAGAAAATGGCAAGCCCATGTTTGTTAAAATTGGTCGTTTCGGTCCTTATGTTCAAATTGGCGATGGCGAAAATGAAGAGAAACCGACTTTTGCTAGTTTAATGCCTGGGCAAAAAATGGACTTACTCAAAATTGAAGACGCCTTAGAGCTGTTTAAACTGCCTAGAGAAGTAGGTAGCATGCCTAAAGCATTTCAAGCAACGGCGGTTGATGGCTCGCAATTTGGTGTCGAAAAAGACCAAATCATTATTGCTAAGCAGGGTCCTTTTGGGCCATATCTTGAATATGGTGTTAAGAAGTACTGCCCAATGAAAGGCTTTGATCCTTTAAGCATTAGTTTAGAGGATTCTATCGCATTAATTGAAGCTAAAATCCAAGCGGATGCCGATAAAATTATTAAAACTTTTATGGGTACCGATGTGCAGATTTTAAAAGGACGCTGGGGCCCTTATATCACGGATTTAGTAACCAAAAAGAATGCCAAAATTGCTAAGGATGAGGAAGCGCTAGAGTTAAGTTTAGAAGAGTGTCAAAAGCGTCTAGACGAAGCACCAGAGCCGAAAAAACGTGGCCGAGCGGGAGCGAAAAAGGCCACGACTAAGAAAGCACCAGCCAAGAAAACCGTTGCTAAAAAGCCTGCCGCTAAAAAAGCGCCTGCAAAGAAGAAACCCGTTAAAAAATCCCCTGCCAAGAAGCCTGCAGCCAAAAAAACGGCCGTAAAAAAAAACACGGCTAAAAAAGAGGACTCAAGCTCTTAACTATCATTAAGGAAGCTCTGAATCATTCCTTAACGGATCAGAGTTTCTTTAGCGATTTTCGTCTTTTTTTTAATGCTGGCTTCACGCTTAGCGGCTTGACTGCGACTGGACTGAAGCTCGGAATACACTAACAGGCATGGCTGTCGAGTTTTAGTGTATTTTGCGCCACCGACCAACTCGCCATTATGCTGCCTTAGTCTCTTGGTGAGATTAGTTGTGATACCGCAATACAGAGACTGGTCTGCACAGCGTAACAAATACACAAACCATTCTTGTGAATCGCTTTGTTTAGCATGAATAGAAGCTTCTGACACAGTCAACGATTCACTAACAATACCACTAAACCTCATCTCCTTGACGAAGCCAATGCCCTGACTTGCCGCCTTTTTTCTCCAGCAACTGTACTTGATCAATGATCATTCCTTTATCAACCGCTTTACACATATCGTATAACGTTAATGCCGCTGCTGACGCTGCCATTAAAGCTTCCATTTCAACTCCTGTTTGCCCCACTAACTTACAAATAGCCACAATCTCGACACAACTCTTTTCAGTATTGGCGGTCAACTCCACTTTTACAGACGTCAGCATTAACGGATGACACATCGGGATTATGTCTGGTGTTCGTTTGGCAGCCATAATTCCAGCAATCCGTGCCGTGGCCATCACATCTCCTTTTTTATGCTTTCCTTCAACAATCAATTGCAGTGTCTCGGGTAGCATGCGAATAACGGCCATCGCGCGCGCTTCGCGCTCCGTATGGGCTTTTTCACTCACATCTACCATACGAGCTTGACCTTTAGAATCTAGGTGCGTTAAAGAGTTCTCTGTTGTCATGACCCTCTCTCAAATCGTCTAATTAAATCGTTCAATGTAGGTATTTATATTGGATTACATTTGTTTTTATGAAAATTCAACGCATATCATTGAATGGATAGTAAGCAACCAGATCGCCTTTGGCGATCATTGTATCTTCTGGAATCACGGCCAGACCATCCGCCCAAACGGTGGATGTCAAAACACCTGAACCTTGATTAGGGTACAGCGTTACCCGCGTTTCTTGCTCTCTATTCTCAAGTCTTGCACGCACAAAATCACGTCTAAAACCGACTTTTGTCCAATCAAAGCCCGCTTTTAACCAAATAGGCTCGATCATACAATGATGCTGACCTTGCATCGCCAGTAAAAATGGGCGAGCAAATAAATTAAACGTCGCAAACGCTGAAACAGGATTACCTGGCAAGCCAATGAAGGGTTTACCCGCTACTTCCCCAAAAGCAATCGGCTTGCCTGGTTTCATTTTGACTTTCCACATATCGAGATGACCAATACTGTCAACCGCAGGTTTAATATGATCTTCATCACCGACAGACACACCGCCAGTCGTAATCACGACATCAGCCACTGTAGCGGCCTGTTCTAACACATCAATGGTTGCATCTAGACAGTCTGGTACACGACCTAAATCAATCAGTTCAAAACCCAGTTGTGGTACCAGTCCCGCTAATACATAACGATTCGCATTGTATATTTTACCGGCATCAGCCTTTTCGCCCGGCTCAACCAACTCGTCCCCTGTTGTAAACGTTGCGATGACGAGTGGTTTATAGACACTAACCTTTCCGAGACCAATTGAAGTAATTAAACCTAAATCCTGAGGACGCAATTTATGACCTTTTGCAAGAATGACATCCCCCACTGCAATGTCTTCACCAATGTGGCGAACATTCTGTTTTTTTGTAACAGATTCTACTGAAAAGGTCACCACACCCTCTTTTTCGACCGCCTCCTCCTGCATAACGACAGCATCAGCTCCTTCTGGCATAGGGGCTCCAGTAAAAATCCTAGCCACTGTTGACACCATCAATGGTTCACCCACAGAACCTGCGGCAATACGTTGACTGACAGCAAAATCTTTAGCTGCAACGACTTCAGTTGATCGTACGGCGTAGCCATCCATCATACTGTTGTGATGGGGAGGCACATTCAGTGTCGAGGTAATATCTTGTGCAAGAGTGCGTCCTAACGCTTGATGAATCGGCACTTGTTCGGTTTTGGCTGTAGGGATCGCTTTGGACAGCAAATAGTCCAGCGCTTCATCAAATGTTTTCATAAGGAGTACTCAAATTTAAATGTATCAAACAATATTATTAAAGGAAGGAGTTGAAATTATCTCAATATCGATATCTGTGTACTAGGAAAGGCTACTTGGCCCAGCGCTGTTCAGCTTCTTTATCACTGACTCGTGAGTCGACCCAACGCTCTTCTCCATTTGGTAAAGTCTCTTTTTTCCAAAAAGGCGCGTTGGTTTTAAGATAATCCATAATAAAATGCGCGGCATGAAAGGCATTTTCTCTATGACGACTGGAAACCGCTACTAGCACTATCTGATCTGTAGGGTACATTTTTCCAATACGATGAATAATCAAACTCGATTCTAACTTCCAACGCTCATGTGCTTCTAAGCGAATTTTCTCCAACGCTTTTTCCGTCATTCTTGGGTAATGCTCTAGCTCTAAAACGGAGACTTCATCGCCTTCGTTAATATCGCGAACCGTACCAACAAAAGAGACAACGGCACCAATGTCTTTATGGCCTTGACGTAACTTAGCTACTTCCGTTGTAAGGTCAAAGTCATCCTGCTGTATTTTAATAAAAGGGGTATCTGACATTTAAACTAACCACCAGTAACAGGTGGAAAAAAGGCGATTTCATCACCCGCTTTTATGACTGTTTCACGTGAAGCAACATCATGATTAACCGCTATTTGTAAATTAGCGTTGTCGGCTAAAGCTACTTTCCAGTGATCACCACGAGCGGCAAGCTCAGAGAGCAATTCAGAGACGGTACTATGTGTGACAGGTAACTGCTCTTCCGCTTGACCTAGTACTTCTCTAAAGCTGGCAAAATATAAAATATTAATCATTCTATTTTCCTTTTATCTCACTCACTACAATTTCATTCAACGACGGTCTGATGATAAAATTTAATCACCTAGCTTGCTTTAAGGAGACCATGAACAACTCCTTAACCACCCAGCTCAACCATTTGTCTAAATTCAATATTGTGTACATTTTCATTAAAAAAGTGGCGTTCTGGTTTTTTAAGCATGGCATTCGTAATCAACTCTTCCAATGCCTCATCAGTAATCCCTTCACGCAACGGCGTTCGTAAATCCACAGAATCTGTCTGCCCTAAACAAAGCGCCAAAATGCCTTTAGCCGTTAATCGCACACGATTACAGCTTTCACAAAAATGCTGCGATACAGCTGAAATCACTCCAATACGAGTATCTGTGCCAGCAATCATAAAGTTTTTGGAAGGCCCATCGTGTGTTTTACCTGCAGATGGAATTAAGTCCTTACCGACATGCTGCTTGATTCGCGCTAAGATCTTCTCTGCAGGATAATGTTGATCCATCATACTGACCCCAGCAGGCCCTATTGGCATGGTTTCGATAAAGCGTACTTCAACACCTTTTTCTAAACCATAATCCACCATCGCCTCAATCTCATCGTCATTCGTACCTTTCATCACCACCATATTAAATTTAACTGGCTTAAGTCCGACTTCTAAGGCTTTATCAACACCCGCTAACACCTTAGGTAAATCACCTCCACGCGTAATTAAATTAAAGCGTTTAGGTTTTAATGAATCAATTGAAATATTGACTCGACTCACCCCAGCCTGCTGCAAGGCTTCGGCTTCACGATCTAAATAATGCGCATTGGTAGATAAAGCAATGTCTTCTAAGCCATCAAACCCGCTTATTTGCTCAACCAGCGAGGATAAATTTTTACGTACTAATGGCTCCCCCCCTGTCAGGCGTACTTTAGCCACACCTAAGTTTACAAACGCTTTAATAATTCGCGCCAACTCATCATAGGAAAGATATTCGGTATGACGTCCTTCTGGGTGAACCCCTTGTTCAGGCATACAGTAATCACACCGATAATTACACTTATCGGTCACCGAGACACGAACGTATTCAATTTTACGATTAAATGGATCTATTAATGATTTACGCATGGCCTCACCAAAAATTAATTTCCCATAGCGTTATAGCCAAATGGGCATAACGAATTTTACACCAAAAACATATTAGAAATCAATTATTTAATGCATCTAATGAAGAAATTTTAGACAAAAAAAGCCCGCATAAAACGCGGGCTTATTGAGCATAAGGCACGATTAAAAATGCCTTACTGTTACATACCAGCGTGACCTACGCCTGGCTTATCTTCGTGCATACGCTGAGGAACATTATACTGAGGTGTTCCATCAGGTAATTTACGTGCTTGGCGATACTGAGTAGGATCCCCAGAGCCATTTCCACCTACCTGATCATCAGGACAGTTTGTCATGCAACGTTCATTATGAATGACAGGACGATGATCACAGAAAAAGTTACCTTGGTTAGGCATATACTTGTTCATTTTCATCAACACTTCTGAGTTGAAGAAAGTATCGTCCTCCAGCTCAGTTCCTTCATCGTCCATTACAATATAGTTAGACTGAAGAATGTACCCTGTCATCCCCATATAACCAGCGTCACCGATATAAGGTGCGTTTGGTGTCCAGAAAGGCATAGTGCGACGAATATAATCAAATAAAGTGACCGCATATGGCCAGTAGTTACCCACCGCCTTCATTGGAGCTGGGTCGGTAAAGTCCGAAGTGACCAGGTCTTCTTCAACCGCTAGAGGCAAATAACCTTTTGCCCCTTCACCAAACTCACCATGACACATTCCGCAGAATTGAACGTAAACTTTAGCACCTTCTTCGATAGTCATTCCTACAGAAGGATCAGGTAAACCTTTACCATCACCATCCACAACAATATCCCATTTTTCTAGAGCCGCTTCAGCGATTGGCGTACCAAATCCACGTGCCACAAATGTAGAGTCATTATGGTAATTAGCGGCGACACTTTCATGCACCTCTGTAAAGGCTTTTGGAATCTTGCACTGAGCATTACCGTGGTTACCACCATCAATACTGTCATCCACTTCAAAAGAGTATGGGTTTGCAGGATCTAATTTACCAACCAGTCCATCACGACCATGTGCGGCATCCGCCCCTAGAACCGCTTCAATAACGGCCTTGTCTAGATACTTTCCGTCTGCATTTTTGATAATTTCTGCATAATTCGCAGCGTATTTACCATCAATTTTTTCGCCTGTTTCAGTATTACTTCCTGAATTACCAGACATTGCAAACGCTGAACCCGTGAATAGTGCAGCAATAGAAGCTGCAACGATAGTTTTCTTAGTATTGAACATTTTCTACCAAGCCTCCATTTTTACCATCTTCCCAAGCGTGAATGCGCCATGTAACCATCGCTGTGCGGTGATATACATTATTTGTTCCTTCCAAATTACGCATTTGCGGCATTGGCGGTTGAACGTAACCCGTTTCATCCGTGACACGACTCATTAAGAATGCTTCTGAACCATCCCAGTCCCACTCAAATTCAAAACGTGTCCATGCTTTATCAAGAACAGGAGAAGTGAAGTGTGCTTCTTTCCAGTTCCTACCACCGTCAATAGAAATATCAACATGAGCGACTTTACCACGACCAGACCAAGCCAGGCCGCGCACATAATATTTTCCAGGCCCTTGCATTTTAAAGTCGGGAGAAGGATAGGTAATAACGGAGTTGGCTTCCATATACCATGAAAAACGCTGAGCCGTTCCATCAGGCATCAATTCAGTATATTTAGATGTCTCTTCACGGTGCTGCATAGGCACATCATGAACCATAATACGACGTAGGTATTTAACCCACATATTCGCTTCACAACCAGGCACCACTAAACGAATTGGGTAACCTTGTTCACGACGAAGCGCTTCACCATTTTGAGCGTAAGCAATAAAACAATCATCCATCGCGAGCTCTAATGGTAGAGAACGTGCCATACCAGATGCATCCGCCCCTTCAGGAATAATCCACTTACCTTCTGGCTTAATACCCGCTTCTTTTAATAAATCTGAAAGGCGTACACCAGTATATTCAACACAAGACATCATCCCGTGCGTCCACTGTACTGAGTTCAACTGAATCCCTTTCCACTCTAAGGCTCCGTTCGCAGGACACTCAACAAAGTGAATACGCGAAACAGAAGGGAAACGCTTAAGATCATCCATTGTAAAAATAAGTGGACGCTCAACCAGACCGTGAATAACTAAACGGTGATCATCAGGATTAATGGTCGGTACACCACCGTGAAAACGCTCAAAATGAAGACCGTTTGGTGTAATGATTCCGTGTAATTGATGAATTGGAGACATGGTAATAGACGCCATTGAATCTGGTGTCAACCACTCCAATGTACGGCGCTGCACCTCTTTCTCAAATGGAGAAGGCATACCGTATGGATATTTACGAACCCCAAAACCCAGCGTTTTACGTGACGCATTATCTGCAAGTACATCTGTTAGCTCTGCTTTACCAGCATAAGGAGCAACTGCTTTCTTTGCATCAAAGCCCGCACTCCCTGTTGCATTAGCTGCCTGAGTGAACATTACCCCACCAGCAACAGCCGCACTACCCTTTAAAAAGGCACGTCGACCTTGATTGCGACTATCTTCAGTCTGTAGCGCAACCTTTTCTTCGATTTTATCTGTCATTTACTGCTCCTTGATGATCTTGCCGTACTTCTCAACAAAACCCCAAATTCAAGATTTTACATTGGTTCAATAGCCTAGACTGCTTAAACACAATCTTGACCTTACAGTTACTTCTGGTCTGTAATCATAAATTTAATCTAGAGTGACTTCAACCTAAAACATAATAAAAATTAGAATTCTCTTATATAAGTTTTTTATGCATGAGTGCAGTAGTTTCTATCTGCCTAAAAAAATGTCAAAAATACACACTATATTGTGCCTTGTTCAACTCTTGAACAGACAGGACCCTCCTTAGGGTTTTCAACATCCTCCACAACTCCTGCCAAAAAAAACTGTAATTCTTCCGTGCTTAATACTGATAACAACTTATTCATAATATCAGGCTGAACAGCAATTGTCGTAAAACTTCCAGATTGAAGCCGCACCTGCACACCACAATGATCCGCAACCGCTCCGCCTTCATTATTTCCTTCAACCAGTGCCGCTTGCTCACCAAACAACAGGTCGCAATAAATACTTTCAATCTGTTCAACAAGCTTGAACTCGATATTATCAGAAAAAATAACCGTAAAAGTAGGCTCTTCTGAATCGCTTTCTGCAGAATTAACAACGACCTTCAACCCTAAGGATGAACAATACTCCCTAAAACGCTCTGCCAGACTTAAATCAAAAAAAACATACTCCATTACATCATCCAAGACTGAGTCTCCTTTCTTTTTATTTGTCTGACAGGTATCATCTAATACAACATAATAAGACATTCTATTTAGCACCAAGCAAAATAGACTCAATCACAGATTAAAGGTTTCTTTCAATGCTAGATCGTCAATACCCTATCACTCGCATGCGCCGTATGCGTACAGATGAATTTTCTCGCCGCTTAATGCGCGAAAATATTCTCACAGCCAATGACTTGATTCTACCGATGTTCGTTATAGAAGGACATAATAAACGCGAATCTGTCAACTCTATGCCAGGTGTAGAGCGATTGAGTATAGACCTCTTAGTCGCAGAAGCCAAAGAGATTTATGCCCTAGGCATTCCAATGATTGCGCTTTTTCCAGTAACTCCTGATGACGTTAAATCACTTAATGCTGAAGAAGCCTATAATCCAGAAGGCTTAGCTCAAAGAACTGTGCGTGCCATTAAAGAAGCCTGCCCTGATCTTGGTGTCATGACCGATGTGGCCTTAGATCCATTTACCACACATGGACAAGATGGCATTATTGATGATAAGGGCTATGTACTGAATGACGACACCATTGACGCTTTAATGCAACAAGCCTTATCACACGCAGAAGCAGGCGCAGATGTCATTGGACCATCAGACATGATGGATGGACGCATTATTGAAATTCGTGAAATGCTTGAAGACAATGGTTTTGTGAACACGCGGATTATGGCTTATTCCGCCAAATACGCATCCGCTTATTATGGCCCCTTCCGTGATGCCGTAGGTTCCGCGGGCAACTTAGGTAAAGGCAATAAAAACACCTATCAAATGGATCCTGCCAATCGTAATGAAGCGATTCATGAAGTGGGGCTGGATCTCAACGAAGGTGCTGACATGGTCATGGTAAAACCAGGCATTCCTTATTTGGATATTGTCAGAGATATTAAAAATGAATTTAAAGCGCCCACTTATGTTTATCACGTAAGTGGTGAATACGCCATGCTTAAAGCCGCGGCTTTAAATGGTTGGATTGATGAACAAGCGGTGGTACTTGAAACCCTATTAAGCTGTAAACGTGCGGGAGCAGATGGCATCTTAACCTATTACGCCAAGCTCGCTGCTATTTGGCTTAGAGAACAATAAAGCCAATCTAAAACCGCTTTAAACCTTTAGAGGTTTCCTAGCAAAAGAACTTAAGAGCAAGCGAATACAATCTTCTTGTATACCGCTTGTCTCTTAATTTAGAGCCTAATTAAAAGTGACCTCCCCATGACCGACTTATATGCTGTTGTAGGCGATCCTATCGCCCACTCAAAATCTCCTCTTATTCACCGATTATTTGCTGAGCAAACCAACCAAGATTTAGTCTACGAAGCCATTCGCATCGATACCGATGACACCTCTTTTCAGTGGGCCATGGCCGATTTAAAAAATCGTGGCTATAAAGGCATCAATATCACGGTACCATTTAAACTAGAAGCTTTTGAATATGCCGATCAACTTTCTAACCGAGCTAAAACCGCCCATGCCGTGAATACGTTTGTATTTAATGAAGATGGCTCCACTCAAGCAGATAACACCGATGGGTTAGGTTTAGTCAATGATATTGAACAAAACGGACAACGCCCTTTTAAAAATCAAAAGGTCTTAATTTTAGGTGCCGGCGGTGCCGTGCAAGGCATCTTAGAACCTCTTTTGGAAAAACAACCTTCTCTGGTGCATATTGCTAACCGCACGGCACAACGCGCACAAGTATTGGGCGCTCGTTTCACAGACAAAACACCGATATCTGGAAGTGGCTGGGATGATATTCCAGAAGGCCCTTTTGATATTATTATTAACGGTACTTCCGCCAGCCTAGAAGGCAAGATACCGCCTATTTCAGAGAAGCTACTGAACAGTGAAACACTCGTTTACGACATGATGTACGGAGAAAAACCAACCGTATTTATGGACTGGGCTAAAAAGTATCAACCCAACTGCCACACGATGGATGGATTAGGCATGCTGGTTGGACAAGCAGCCGAAGCCTTTTACATTTGGCGAGGGGTTCACCCTGAAACGGCCCCTGTGATTGCAGAAGTCCGCTCATTAATCTCTTCTAGAGACCTTGGTACGAGTCAGAAATGAGAGAGAAATAAGATAAAACTTTACTGATTAAGGCGAAAAACGCAGTTAATAGCTGGCTATTGACAAGATTTTCAACAAAAAGCAGTGCAATTTTAGCCATTTTTATCCGTTTATGACCTCGTGCAAAGGTCTCTTCTAATTAAGCCCTATTCATTTTCCATAAATCAACACCATTTAGTTAGTTTTATGAAACCTTACTAAAGAAGGCTAGGCTTAATTATTCATACTTAGCACTTCGGCTTGATAGTCATTTTTCAACTTCACATAATGTTTTGCAGAGTATTTAAAGAAGGCCAGCTCTTTTGCCGTTAAAGCGCGAGCCTTTTTAACTGGAGAGCCTACATAAAGGTAACCACTTTCCAATATCTTACCTGCTGGTACTAAACTGTTTGCCCCAACCAAAACATGACTGCGAACCACGGCATGATCCAGAACCACCGCGCCCATTCCAATAAGACACTCATCTTCAATAGTACAACCATGTAGTACCACATTATGCCCCACCGTTACATCTTCCCCAACAATGCATTTAGAGCCTTGAGATATATCACTATCGTGTGTGGTATGCACCACTGTTCCATCTTGAATATTTGAACGTGCACCAATCACAATATTGTTTACATCTCCACGTAAAGTCGTGTTTGGCCAAATACTAACCTCTTCAGATAAAATGCATTTTCCTATTACAACGGCACTGTCGTCCACCCACGCTGAATCGGATATTTGTGGACTAATCCCTTGATATTGACGAATATTCATAGCACCCATTCCTATTAAAAAATTCCATAAATGACTATCCGCTCTATAAGCATAGCCGCTACAATCACCAACCAGAGTATTAAGTAAATTACTTTAAGATAAGTATCTTTACACAATCAAACACAAAGTATCACAATTATATGTAAAATAAACAACACTTCACAAATTTGTCATAAAACGGCTTGCTTGTAGCTGATAGGCTAATTTTCTTATGTTTTGCCTACTGAAAAACCAAGGAATAACCCGTAAAGGAATACTTGAATGAATGATAATGATCAGAAAACACTCACCACGCCTACAAACAAAAATTTAGAGCGTCGCAAAGGATTCCGGTTTTCAACTCATTTGCCCTCCATATTAGTTCAAGAAGAACACTGTATCTATACTACAGTCATTAATTTATCTGAAGATGGGGTTGGTTTTCTATCGGCAAGACCCTTTAAGGCGGGAGACTACATTGATATTAGCTTTGATTATCATCAAGGGCATGCAGCACCCGCCACAACGGTAAAACTTAAAGTGCATGTAATGTCCTGCCGCGAGGTAGATTTAGAATATTACATTGGAGGCAGCATTGCCACTCAGCCTTTAGAGTTTAAGCGATTCTTTAAATCTGTCACGCCTGCTTCGGCTCAAAAATAATACATAATAGCCTTCGCAAGCCCATAAAAAAAGCCGTTCAAATGAACGGCTTTTTGTTTTACGGTAAAAAGATCACCTTCACATTAACGCATGGTTACCAGCTCTTCTGAACTAGAAGGGTGGATCGCAATCGTGGCATCTAAATCGGCTTTAGTCGCTCCCATTTGTACCGCAACAGCAAAACCTTGTAGCATTTCATCCGCTCCATCGCCAATAATATGGATACCGACCACCTTTTCCTCTTCTCCTGCTACGACTAATTTTAACGCTGTCTTAACTTGGTGGTTAGTAAAGGCGTACCTCATCGGCGTAAAGACAGAAGTATACACTTTGACATTATCACTACCATACTCTGTACGAGCATCATGCTCAGCCAAACCAATGGTGCCAATCGGAGGGTGTGAAAAAACCACCGTCGGCACTGAGCTCAAATCCAATTTAAGCTCTGGATTATTGTTATACAAACGTTCTGCTAAATAACGCCCCGCTCTAATGGCCACAGGCGTTAATTGTGGTTGTCCCGTCACATCACCAATGGCATAAATATTATCCACGGCCGTTTTGTGGCAATTATCCACGGCAATGAAACCACGGTTATCGGTTTCTAAGCCAACCTTATCTAAAGCCAAAGGCTCTACCAACGTTTGACGACCCACGGCCCAAATTACTTGATCAAAGCCGGAAATACACTGACCGTCCGTACTGTAAACACTCAATAAACCATCTTCTTGGCGCTCTAGTTTTTGCACCGCAAAATGATACTCTTTTTGACAACCACTCTCTAACATAGCATTAGTTAGGTTCTCACGAATCATGTCATCAAAGCCACGCAACACCAAATCTTTACGACTCACTAAGGTGGTCTGAGTGCCTAATGCTTGAAATACACCTGCTAACTCAACAGCAATATAACCACTGCCAATCACGGCCACTTTTTTAGGCTGTTCTGTCAAAGCAAAAAAACCGTCCGATGACAAACCTAAATTTGCATTTTCAGTCTCTTGAGGAATCAAAGGTTGTCCACCTGGTGCAATCACAATGGTTTCAGCAGTATAGGTTTTGCCATCGACTGACACAGTGTGTTCATCCACAAAACTGCCCCAACCCTGCAGAATATCAACGCCTTTATCAGCCATATAACCATCATACCAAGTGGTAATATTGGAGATATATTGCTCTCGGCTTTTCACTAGGCTAGCCCAGTCAAAACCTTTTTGTTCAATATCAAACCCAAAACTAGGCGCATCACGTAATGCTTCGGCAATATGTGCGCCAAACCACATGACTTTTTTCGGAACACAGCCAATATTGACACAAGTTCCACCCAGTTTTTTCGCTTCTACCACGGCGCACTTTTTACCATACTCAGCGGCACGCTCTACAACGGACAAACCACCGCTACCCGCGCCAATGGCGATCAAATCATAATCGTATTTCATCTTGTGTCCTTTTATTGTTGCTTAGTTCCATTTAACTAAAACCGCCTAATGGAAACGTAAATTTAAAAGTGTTTTGCATGATTCAATATTTTGCTATTAATTCATGCAAAACGCTCTTATCTAAGAGGCAGACCTCACCTCTTAATTAAGGTGAGATCCCGCTATGCTATAACCGCTGCGCTATAGCAATAACGTTCGGAAAATCAATGCTTATTTTGCAAAGAAAGCTTCAAGCTCTTCTGAACCACCAATGTGCTGGCCATCAATAAAAACTTGAGGAACAGTCGAAGCATTTGAAACGGCTCTTAATGTACGTGACGTAATACCGCTGTTTGAAACCGTAATCTCTTCATAGCTAACACCTTGATCTTCTAACAAAGCCTTCGCTTTTGCACAGAATGGGCAGCCTGATTTTGAGAAAATCGTGGCCACTTTAGGCGCTTTAGCATCGGCATTGATATAATTCAACATCGTATCCGCATCAGACACTTCAAACGGGTCACCCGCGACATCTGGTTCAATAAACATTTTTTCAATCACGCCGTCTTTCACTAACATTGAATAACGCCATGAACGCTTACCAAAGCCTAGATCTTCTTTATCAACCAACAAGCCCATGCCTTCAGAAAATGCCCCATTACCATCTGGTAATAAACGTACATTATCTGACTCTTGATCTTTTGCCCACTCATTCATTACAAAGGTATCGTTAACAGAAAGACACACAATTTCATCAACGCCATTTGCTTTAAAAACGGACGCTAATTCGTTATAACGCGGTAAGTGAGTTGATGAACAGGTTGGGGTAAACGCACCTGGTAATGCAAAAACCACAACCGTTTTGCCTTTAAAGATATCATTACTAGTAACATCCACCCACTCATCGTTTTGACGAGTATGAAAAGTCACTTGTGGTACGGCTTTACCTTCACTGTTTGGTAAACGGTTTTCTACTGAATTATTTGAACTCATTTCTTTCTCCTGATGAATCACTACACTGTTTTTTAAATTTGCGTCATCTCTGACTTGCTGACTAGTTTATAGCGCACCAAGCAATAAGGGAAATCAATTAATTAAATTGATCTGATAGTAAAAAACTATTACATAGAATTGATCATAAAATTTACTGTAAAGTCGTACTTTGTAGGCTGCGCATAAAAGGTTCTAGCAGATCTTTCTCTTGAGCGTATTTCATTAACAGACCTAGTACCGCCTGGTCTTCGTGTTGCGATGCAATACGAGCCGCGAGCTGATACTCTTTATCGGTCACACTGCCCTTAAAACCATCTAACTCTAATAGAGCAGCCACCACGCCAACATTCTGCAATAAGCAAGCCGCTTGTAACGCCTTAACCGATTCTCCTGCAGCATCTTTTCCCACTTCCATTTGCGACGACACCGAATGGTTCTGTACCAGTACCATGGTCATCCAGTAATTCATCTCTGGATCGGCTTCACTCTCAATCGCGTGCATAAACATCTCTTGAGGGTCGGTTTGATGCTTCTGAACTAAGGTTTCCACAATTTTAGAAAATGAATCTCGATTGTCAGGGTTTAAATTTAATAAATTCATAAAGTTACCACTTATAGCCGTTGTTATTTTTCGACTATTATAAAGCCAGACCGCAAGCGACACCAGACGCCCAAGCCCATTGAAAATTAAAGCCGCCTAAATGCCCTGTGACATCCAGCACCTCACCAATAAAGTATAAGCCAGGCTGCTTTTTGGCCTCAAAGGTTTTGGAAGATACTTCATCGGTATCCACACCACCCAAAGTCACCTCAGCTTTATCATAACCACCTGTTTTAGAGGGATACAGTACCCAATGAGTCAGTTGAAACGCATACTGTTCTAACTGCTCATTCGGAACATTGGACAGTACGGTCTCCATAGGAAACGCTTCTAACCACACTTGCGTAAAACGCTTTGGCCAAAATTGATTTAGCCATTTCGGTAAGGTCTTTCCAGACGATTTTAGCTCTAACAAGGAGGCTAATACACTTGATTCAGTCCTGCTAGGCAGCAAATTCAGAGTGATTCCTTGGCCTAGTTGCCAGTAGTTAGAAGCCTGTAAAATAGCTGGACCACTTAAGCCTTTATGGGTAAATAGCATCGCCTCTTGAAAAGAATGTTCATGACCTTGTTGACTGACACAAACCTTCACCTCCATCGACAAACCACTTAAGGCTGAAAAACGGTTTTGCCATTTACCTTCAAAATTTAACGGCACCAAGCCAGGTGAAGTGGCAATTAAATTTAAGCCAAACTGCTTAGCAATCTCAAACCCAATACCCGTTGCTTTTAATTTTGGAAAGGATAAAGCACCCGTGGCCACCACCAATTTAGGCGCTTTTAATAATCCCTGAGCCGTTTGTACAACATAAAAACCCTTTTCAAAACGGAGGGTGTCAATCGAACTATTCAATTGAAATTCCACACCTGCCCAATCACACTCCGTGCGTAATATCTGTATCAAATCAGACGCACGCTCTGCACAAAATAGTTTACCTTGCTCCCTCTCTTCGTACACCAAACCATGACGCTCAACCAATTCAACAAACGCGGAAGATGGATAACGAGATAAAGCGCTTTTAACAAAGTGGGGGTTCTGACAGATAAAATTGTTAGGCGAGACATGTAAATTGGTGAAGTTACACTTTCCACCCCCCGATATGCGAATTTTAGCCGCCGCTTTAGGTGCGTGATCCACCACTAACACTTTTTGACCTTGATACGCTGCGGTAGCAGAGCACATTAAACCTGATGCGCCTGCACCAAGCACAATGACATCCCATTGAGACATATGGAGTAACCTAAGATTATTTTAATATTTAATATATGAGGGTTTTATTTTAGGCAGATTGAGCGCATAACGTCGATGCTAAATTTAACTATATTTAGCTAAAATTAACTAAAGCTATCCAACTCATCAAAAAATCGAAAACCATTACGGCCATTTGTTTTGACGTCGTACAAGGCAAAGTCGGCATGTCTGACCAACGTTTTTCTTTCAGAACCATCTTGGGGATAAATCGCCGCACCTAAACTTAAGGTCACTTCAACGTCTTCGCACTCTGTCAAAATAGGCACTTTGAGCCCGCGTATAATTTTATCCAGTATCTGTACAATCTCTTGACGCTGATGAACCCCTTCCAATAATAGAATAAATTCATCCCCTCCTAAACGCGCAACTGTATCTGTCACCCTGACACACCTTTGTAAACGCTGAGCCACTTCAATTAAAACTTCATCGCCTACTTGATGGCCCAATGAATCATTAATCTGCTTAAACTTATCGACATCAATAAACACAACGGCCAACAACGTTGACAAGCGCTTGGCACGCAGTAACGACTGCTCACATAAATCGTCGAAGGTTCGACTGTTAAACAATCCCGTTAAATCATCGTGAGTTGCTTGATAACTCATCTTCTCAGCCTGTTCTTTTAGGCTTTCCTGAGCCTGGACCATCGCAGTAATATCATGAGCGGCTTCCACAATTGCGTAAATTTCATTGTGCTCATTGCGCAATGGTTTAGCCGTAAGCTCTACAAAATGGTCAACACCGTGGTGACCATGGTTATGAATAACCGTCACAGGCTGTTCTGATGACAATACATTTTGTAAGGGACAAGGGTGCTCCAAGCCATCACAGGGTGAGTTTCGATGATGCGAGACCTCATAGCATTTGGGATTATTCATATCCTCAACCAGCTCAAAATTCGCACTTTTTTGAGCACTTTGATTCATCCACTCAATGCCGTAATCCGTACGAATAACCATAACGCTATCAGATAAACCGTCCAAAACAGATTGAACAAATTGATGTTGCTGTTCACGTATATTTTCTAATTGTTTACGTTCAGAAATATCTCTAACGACTGCCACATACTGTAATGGATCCTCGCTTTCGTGTCGCTGAACCCTCACCTCTACAAAGCGCAATACACCATCTTGTCGTAACTGTTTTGCCTCAAAAAAAACAGTGGTTTCCTTGCCCTCTTTTAACGGTAAAATCAGCCTCTCTATGCTGTCAGAGCCAGTATCTAACTGAAGATCGTTGACAGTAAGCCGCTGATCTTTCTGTATACGAAAACCCGTATCTTCCTGCGCCACTTTATTTAAGTAAGATAATTGTAAATCCTTGCTTGCAAAGATATAAATGCCATTCGTACTTTGATCGACGATCTTTCCAAAAAACTGGCTGAGGTTCTCAACCTCTTTCTGTTCAGTGATATCAAGAATCGTGCCCAAATAATATCTGGCAACCCCCTCTTTATCTCTTTCAATGACCGTGTGATCATCAATCCAGCGAGTTTGACCATTGGCATCAATAATCCGATAAGCTTGTCTAAACTGATCAACGCCCTGCTCAGTATAATAGGCCACATCTTCGCCTACCTTCTTAAGGTCATCAGGGTGAACAATACTTGCATAAGGCACTCTACCACTTATAAAGTCATCTTCCTTATAGCCAAATAGATCAATATTCTTAGAGACATATTCAACTGACCAATTCTCATCAGCTCGCCAATAAAAAATAACGGATCGGCTATGGTTAATAATGCTCTGAATTCGACTATTCACTTCGTATTTCATAAATAATTCCACTGACATTGACGGGCTTCCACCTCTTTCACCAAAACAGACAAGCCCTTATCAACATCACTCTCTAAACCTTCGACGCCTAACTCTATACTACGCGAATCATCCTCATGAATACTAGGCAAGCTGAATAAACGTAAATTTGGAAAATCTTTTTCAAACTGCTCCATAAACATAATCCAAGCCGATTCCTGTTCATTGATAATACGAATACTTCTCTCAACAGAAATCGCCTGATAATCGTCAGCGTAATAATGATCTAACACCCATTCCATCATCGGTTTAGCCATCATTGGAAAACCAGGCATAAAATGATGATTTTGAATTGAAAAACCTGGCACTCGATTATAAAAATTGGGAATAATCTCGGCACCCTTTGGATATTCGGCCATGCGTATACGCAGAGGATAAGCCTGTTCACCAAACTGCGCTTCAATTTCTTTAACCGCTTGCGAATGCCTTTCTAAAGGCAAGCCCAAAGCCTGAGCGGCGCATTGGCGTGTACGATCATCAGGAGTAGCACCAATGCCGCCAAAACAGAAAACGATATCACGACTGGCAAAGCTACTCACCAATTGTTGCTGTAATAAATCTGGCACATCACCAAGCAGAGTCACGCCACTTAAAGCCAAGCCCCTTGGCTTTAAAAGCGCATTGGCTTGTCCCAAATGTCTGTCTTGACGCTTTCCTGATAAAATCTCATCACCAATAATCAGTAAACGTATCGCTCGCTTGTCACTCATAAACAGTTACGCACTCAGTTTTAAAAAGCCCTAAGGGTAAAAAAATCGACACCTCAATTAATAAGAAACCACCCTTGCATATTCTTAATTATAAACCCTAAAACAATTTTCATCTAAGCCACAAACATTTAGATGATTAATTGACCTATTAACAGTATTATAATCGCATGACAAAGACCGATCCTTCACTCCCCACTGTGCTTACCATTGCAGGCTCTGACAGCTCTTCTGGCGCTGGAGTTCAGGGCGATTTAAAGGCCATTCATGCATTAGGAGGTTATGCATTAACGGTTCCAACAGCCATTACATCACAAAATAGCCAAGGCGTATCAGCCGCTTACTCTCTGCCAAAACCCGTCATCGAAGATCAACTAAACGCGGTTTTATCGGATTATCATATTCATGCCATTAAAATTGGTATGTTAGGCAGCCTTGACGCTTTAGAAACCGTTATACAGCAACTCAAAAAGACAACCTGTCGGACCATCGTATTAGACCCCGTTCTAATCAGCAGCAGCGGACATCCTCTGCTTGAAAAAAAAGCGCTACCCATTTTCATCAATGAACTGCTGCCTTTAGTCAGCCTGATTACTCCCAATTTACCAGAAGTGAATACCCTACTTAACAAGCCAATGAAACAATTTTTTGTGGGCAAAGAAGAAGAGATGCCTGAAATAGCGCAAGCGTTATTTTCCCTAGGCATTCAAGCGGCGGTTATTAAAGGCGGGCATAGCGCTGAAACTTTAGCCACCGACTACTTGGTTCAACCCAGCCACAACAGACGTCATCCTATCAATATTCAGTCTTACTCAACAGAACGATTAGAAACTACCCACACCCACGGAACAGGCTGCACATACGCTTCAGCCATTGCCACAGAGCTGGCGAAAGGAAAGGGGTTAGAGGAAGCGATTAAAAACGCTAAAGCGTACCTTTTTTCAGCCTTAATGAATGCCGATAAAGCACAGCCTTGTTATCCTCAAACACACAATAAATCGAAACAACCAAGAAAAGGCGGTTTAAATCACTTTAGCCGTTTTAACAGAATTAATTAACCGCTTCTTTTGCGCCCTCAAGTGTTTCATTATCCTCAGTCACCACATCAATCACACCTTGCATATGATCACCTGTTCTTTCCAGCTTCTCTACCGCAACTTGTGTTGAATCTAAAAATGACGTAGCGATTTCACGACTGCCAAACCAGTCAAACATAATTGCCACAGCAATTAAAATGACCAGCCAAATAAATAAGCTAATTTTACCAAATACACCCATTTTTCTATCTTCCTGTTCTTTAATTTTTTACTGTCAGCGCTTCCTTAAAGAGCCTCTGATTGAGCCGCCACCCTAAATACATCTGGCAATATAATACCCTATTTTTTCTCTTCTGCGATTTTGCCGCTACGCCAATGGCGAATACTAAATCGTGCGGGATGGCTCGCATGATAAAGAGAGAGTGGCTGCACTAAGGCTGCTCCCTGAATGTCGGCCAAAATACTCTCTGCCGCCAAAAACACCGACATTAACCCTCTTGGCCCATGGCCATTTGAAACGTAAAGTCCCGCTTGATAGCGTTGTTCAGGGTAACGGTAAACCGCATGCGTATGAGACTGTGACAAGTAAGCTTGCTCCATCCAGGTCCTATCTGGCACCGCCCCAAAGATCGGTAAATGATCAGGAGTCGTTGGCCTAAAAGCCACTCGTCCCTCCACGGAATCCGCTGTAGAATTAATCCAGCTTGGTAGAGCTTCATTGGCCGTTTTCAAGTTAGCCTCATGGCCTTTAATAGACGTTTCAGCATCCATATTAGGCGCTTCAAAAGTGGCACCAGTCACCACCCCTCCGCCCTGACATGGGGAAGAGTAGCCAGCATGCGTCACTGGATACTTTAATGGATAATTCAACTGCTCAGAACTTAAGTGCGAAACTTGACCTTTGACAGGTCTAATAGGCAACCCTAACTGAGCATTTAATTTTTGACTCAAACTGCCTGAGGCCACAACCAACACATTAGCCTGCCACGAACGATCAACGGTGTTAACCCGCCATAGCGGCTGATTTTTTGAATCAGGCTTAGGCGAAAATTCACCCTCCATATCCATTTCATCCGTAGGCTTGACCAATTGAGTCATATCCGTTACCAATTGATTTTTTTCGACAAAAACATTCTCATGCTGTAAACAACGCCTTACCACCGAAGGCGGGTTTAGCCAACCACTTGTAGGAAAGAACAATCCTGGTGAAGAGGCCTCCCCTCCCAGTTTCTCTCTTACCTCTTCGCACGTTAACCATTGAGCTAACTCTTTAGGTAGCCCTACTCGCTGCATCGACTCCTTCACTCGCTCTAAACTCGTTTCAGTCACCAGCATCTGCACCATGCCATGCAAATCACCTGTGACCTCTTCAGTTTTTAGCCAAGGTGTAAGCAAACGAAGCATCGCCTCAAACCCTTGTAGATACCATTGGCTACGTAAATTCCAATCTGCGGTAATTAAAGGATGTACGGTGCCTGCTAAATTCCCCGATGCTTGAGTCGCCACATCAGACTGTTCTTCCAAAACGGTCACCTGCCAACCTGCCAAGGCCAATTGATAAGCTACGCTTGCACCAGCTAAACCTGCGCCAATCACAATGGCCGATCCTGTTTTTACAGGCTCAGGACGACTAAACCACGGGGCTTTAGAGCTAAAGGGGCGAACCTGCTCAAGTTGTCCAAAACACATCTCTCGTTTCTTACCATAGCCACTGGCTTTATGAACACGAAAACCCGCTGATTGCAAAGCTCTGCGTACATCGCCCGCCGAAGTAAAAGTAGCAAAAGTTGTTTCTTCATAGCTTAAACGAGCCATTTGTTGATATAAAGCAGGTTGCCACATATCGGGGTTTTTACCCGGCGTAAACCCATCTAAGATCCAAGCATCCACTTTTGCTCCACGTGAAGCGTCGCACTCTGGCAGCCCTTTCAGCACATCCCCAAACCATAAGGTCAAGCGGACTCTTTTCTCATAGAGCCATACATCGTGCCAACCAGGCATGAGTACAGGATAGTTTTCTCCAAGCTCCTTTACCAAGTCGTCAAACTGAGGATAGGCTTCATGAACACGCTCAATATCTGCCCACAACATCGGATGTTTTTCAAACGAAATGAAGTGTAATTGCTGACTTGGCTCGCTGCTCTCCAACCAAAGATGAGCCACAGCCAAAAAATTGAGACCTGAACCAAAGCCGGTTTCAGCGATTCGAAAACCCTGATGAGCAGCCAACCTGTTAAAACGCTCTGCCAACCTGTTCGGCTCAATAAAGGTATGCTTAACTTCCTCTAATCCATTATCACTAGAAAAATAATAGTCATCAAACAAGGCTGAGTGCGGAACCTCATTCTCTGTCCAACTCACCTGCGCCACGATCAGTTTATCAATAGCCATACAGCGCCACATACCCATCTAACATCTAAGATCGCTTATTATAAGATGAAACCTCCGTTCTAATGAAACTTTACTCCGCTATTAAAAAGACCAAAATCCAACTCAAAAATCCGCCTACCCCATCATTATAATTAATGGCTCAATCAGATAAAAACGATATGGATTCTCCCTAAATTAAGCTATTATTTAACGCATTAGAAACAACCAAAACGCTTCCTTAAGAAAGCTTTGAATAAGTCTTTAGAGCACGCAGGTGAAAATGCCCTACTTTAAATACATTTTACTTTTCAGCTTTTTATTCTCAATTAGCCATTCAGCCACTGTCTTGGCATCTAGCCTAGAGCTTACCAAAAGTTTACGCATCTCAAATATAGAACTATTAGAAAAGCAAAAAACATCAAACCTCATTATTTTAGATGCGCGTAATGCAGAACAATATCAAAAAGGCCATATTCCTGATGCATTAAATTTTCCAGCAGAGAAAACCTACCACTCAGATCAAAATGGCCTCATTATTCAACCTATTAAAATGCAAGCCATACTGCGCTCGCTTGGCATTGATACACATAAAAATATTTCGTATACGATGATGGTCAGCTACTCGACGCAGCACGCCTTTTTTGGAGTTTAGAGGCTTATGGAATGAATAACGTGCTAGTACTTACTCAGGGATTTGATGCGTGGAAAGCACAGAACAGAACCATTAGTCGCCGCCAACCCATGATCACCCCGAGTCTTTACATTCCAACCATTAATCATAAGCGCCTTGCCAGTAAATTAACGACGTTAATCGCCAGCCAAAATCCCAAACAAATTATTATCGATACACGCCCTGCTGAAGCCTATTCAGGTCAGACGTCAAGCGCTTCACGATATGGTCATATACCCAGCGCCATCAACATTCCTTTTGAGCAAAACATAGACTACTCTTCAACGGAGCTACGCTTAAAATCCATTGAACAATTGGCAACCATTTATGCCGACATTCCTAAAACCACCAGCATCATTCTCTACTGCTCAATGGGAAGAGCTTCAAGCAGTACCTATCTCAGCTTACGCGAGTTAGGCTACAACGTAGCGAATTATGACGGCTCTTGGCAAGAGTGGGCGAATGACGCTTCTTTTTCCATTGCCAATCCCTCTCGCTCTAAGCAAGGGGAGTTCTAAGTATGAAATTTTGGAACAAACTCAGTATTCGCTCACAGTTGATTTTATTGATCACAGCACTCATTATCATTACGCAAACCATCAGCTTTGCCTTAATCAGCCTATTTGACACCAAAGAACGCCATGCTATTGCCGTTGAACAAGCCCAGACCATGGTCAGAGTGTTAAACAGTGACATGCTTGAAAGCCTATTAAATCCTTCAGCGAATAATTTTGCCGAACTGAGCTTTAAACTTTCTGGATTTCAGTCCGTTGACGCGGTTATCTTAGTAAACGCACAACATGAACAGATTTTTATCTATGGTGAAGATGAATATACTGAGATGTTACTCAACAGTACTATTCAAGGCTATGAACCTATCTACGATAAAGAGCATCTATTTTTAAAGCAAACAGTGATGGACAACGGCCATACCTTTGGTTATACACTGGCCGTTCTTGATCCTGAACAATATCAAACACAAGTACAAGAACGTTTTACAACTTTAATGTGGCTATTCCCTATCGAGTTACTCTTCGCACTGTTTATCGCTTGGCGTCTGAGCTTAAGATATACCGAACCGTTTTCACAACTCGCCCACGTCATGCAATCCAATGATGTTAAAAATAATACTTTTACGCGAATTTCTACCCAAGCGAACAACGAAATCAAACAGCTTTTTAATGGCTATAACGCCATGATTTCTCAAATCGAAAGAACCACTGAAGAAATGCGGTTTCAAAGCACCCATGATCCACTTACAGGATTACTCAATCGCTATGGCTTTGAAAATGCGCTAGAGCTTTCTCTACATAGAGAGAGACATCATGAAAACGTACTGCTTAAGATTGATCTGGACCAATTCAAATTAATTAATGATACCGCGAGCCTTTCTGCTGGCGATGCCATCTTAAAACTGATTGCCCATCATTTACATCAAAACCTACCTGAAGAATCGGTGATTGCCCGCTTGGATGCCGATAACTTTGCCATCCTAATCACGGATTGCCCCCCCGATGAATCTAAAACCATCGCTAAAAACCTGCTTTCCAGCTTAAAAGATTTTCGCTTTATATGGGAAGATATCCCATTAACGACCTCAGCCTCTGGTGGATTAGTGAACTTCATTTCTTACGAATACACCAAAGCCGAATTAATGAAATTATCGGACAGCTCCGTGGCCGTAGCGAAATCTAAAGGCCGTAACAAACTGCATATCTATCACCCAAATGACCAACACAATCAACTATTGCGTAATAAAACAACCATAGTCAATCAAATTAAAGAGGCCCTAGGCAATGGCCCTTGCCAATTTGAACTCTATGCCCAAACCATAGAACCGTTGCAAACCGTTAGTAGCCAAATCAGTTATGAAATTTTACTGCGCTTACGAAACGGTGAAGGCCGCATTATCCCTCCCGATAGTTTTTTACCGACCGCTGAACAATACAATTTAATGGCCGATATTGACAGCTACGTTCTATGGAACTTCTTAGAAGCAGTCACGCAACATCCAGAGCATGTTGAGCAACTGCGCTCAGCACACGTTAACCTTGCGGGCAGCTCTTTGAACCATATTGACTTCCAAAAAACACTTAAAAAAGCCATTGAAACCTTTGACTTTCCTTGGCATAAACTTGAAATGGAAGTCACCGAAACGTCAGCCGTCAGTAATTTAAATCAAGCCTCTGATTTCATCCATTTTTTTAGGGGTGTTGGAATTGGCTTTGCTTTAGACGACTTTGGCACGGGTATGTCTTCATTTGACTACCTAAAAAAGCTGCCTTTTGATATCATTAAGATTGATGGTAGTTTTGTAAAAGACATGCATAACGATCCTGTGGATCATGCTGTTATCCGCTATATTCAAGAAATCAGTGCACTTAAAAATCAAGAAACAGTGGCTGAATACATTGAAACTGAAGCTGATTTATTAGCTTTAAAAGAGATCGGTATCACTTACGGACAAGGTTACTATTTAGGCAAACCTAAACCGCTAAGCGACTGGATCTCTCCTGAAAATGAATGCATTAAGCCCCTTACAAAGACTACGCCAACAACTTAAACAACAGCAACACCGCACTTTAGTCATATTAAGCGGTTCCTGCATTTGGCAAGCAGCACAACTACAGGCTCTTTGGTCATCAGAAGAATCCATCTTATGGCTGGGTTCTAGTGAAATGGAGGCAAAAGACCACACCAATCAAGCGTCTTTACAAGACACTATTCAAGCCAATATTCAAACAATAGAACCCTCTCAACTCAGCCACTTGTTAGGTCAAGAAACGGACTCCGTCATCATCGACGTGCAAACAGGCTTAAATGCCAATGCACTGGGCATCTCAGCAGGAATGATTCGTTCAGGTGGCCTGTTAGTCTTGCTAACACCAGACTTAGAATCATGGCGCACACTCGCCAACCCTGACAATCAGCGTTTTTTAAACAGCCCTTATCAAATTGAGCAAGCCCATCCCTACTTTACTGAGCACCTAATTCGGCAGTGGCAGAGTGACTCAATTACACCTGCTACTTGGCTACATGAACATCCACCTTCGAACACGGTATCTGCCGAGATAAACCTTCAAATTCCGCTTAAAGAAAACACTTTACCTAAAACATCACACAACCTTCCTACGGCAGAACAAATAAAAGCCATAGAAACGATTAATTCCGTTGCATTTGGTCATCGCAAACGCCCTCTCGTGATCACCGCAGATCGAGGCAGAGGAAAAAGCAGCCTATTAGGACTGGCGGCCATTCAATGCTTAATTCAAGGTAAAGCACACATTGTATTAACCGCCAGTCGCTTAGATCAAGTCAAAACCGCCTTTATACAAGCTTTAGGCGCACTGGAGCAAGCCAGTAAAACAACACAAATCACTTTTAAGATACAGCAACCCAGTCGCCTCTGTTTTGAATTTGAATCCCAATTAAAAACCTTTGAATTTATAGCGCCTGACCAGCTGATCATAACTCCCACAAAAGCGGATGTACTAATGGTGGATGAAGCCGCGCATCTTCCCTCTCCGTTATTAACAGACCTGTTAAACCGTCATCATCGTATGGTTTTCGCGACCACCTTACATGGTTATGAAGGGTCGGGTAGAGGCTTTGAGCTGCGTTTTAAAAAGACTTTAAATCAACTTACCCCAAATTGGAAAAACCAGCATCTTAAAAAACCGATTCGCTGGGCGGAAAACGACCCTTTAGAAGCCGCCATCAATCATGCACTCTTCTTAAATTCGACGGAGGATGAGCAAATTCAGCCCGTTGTATCTAAGGAGGCTGAAGACATTCAGCAAACACTACAGCTGCAAGAAATCAGTCTTGAATCGCTATTAGCAGACCCCATTCAATTTCATCGTGTATTTACTCTGCTCGTTCAAGCCCATTATCAAACCAGCCCAAATGACCTACAACAACTCTTAAGTGCCCCTAATCTAAAAATCATCACCGCGAAGCAACAAGGACAATTGCTTGGCGTGATTCTCTGTGTTGAAGAAGGCAAAATTATGCCGAAAACCAAACGGGCTCATGGACATTTAGTGCCACAATTGCTGGTAAAACATTACGCTTTGTCTGATTTTTTAATGCTTTCTAGTTGGCGAGTGATGCGCATTGCTGTTCACCCAAACGCACAAAGAAAAGGCGTTGGAAAACGACTTTTAAACCACCTAACCGAGACCGCCAATCAACAAAGAATCGACTATTTAAGCAGCAGTTTTGGTGCCAGCGAAGAACTCTTACCATTCTGGTTTCAGCAAGGTTACCAGCCTATTCATGTCGGCGTTAAACGTGACAAGTCGAGCGGCAGTCATAATATTGTGGTCGCTAGAACACTCAGCTCAATGGCTAGACAAGCCATAGCCTGCATACAAAGAGCTTTTCAAGCGCAATTCCCACACACCCTAATGGAATCACTTCCTTACTTGCCCACCACCATCGTACTGACCATATTACAAAGCTTTCGATTTAGAACCCAAATACCGCAATTAGAAGAGGCCATTCAAGTTTATCGATTAGAAGAACGTGCTTACGAATCCGTAAGCGGCCAACTCTGGGAGTGGACGGTACGCAACCCACACAAAATCGCCCTTTCTCCAACTCATTTACAAAGTGTTTGGTGCGATAAGATACTCAAAAAACAGTCATGGGCAGACGTTGCTCACCAACATCACTTAGCAGGTCGAAAAGGCGTTGAAAAGGCGATGATTGAATTATTAGCCAACATCCTTCCACAATAAAAGAACTCGCGCTTTAATGAATAGTATTGAACTGTTTACAGTGTCATATCGCCTTCTGGCAAAGAAGATAAACCTTTGCCATCAAGCACCCTAATCACGACCAAAACCAATAATCGTTAAGCATTAGCTTGGCACTTTATTTGGGTAGCTCTTAATAAACGCCAGCGCTTCGTCTTCTGGTAAAGGACGGCTAAAATAATAACCCTGAATAACATCACAAGCATGCGTGTTCAAAAAAGCAAGCTGGTCAGCTGTTTCGACCCCTTCAGCGACCACTTTAAAGCCTAAATTATGAGATAGCGCAATGGCTGCAGCGCTGATGGCCGCATCGTTAGAATCATGTTCAATGTCTTGTACAAAAGACCGATCTATTTTCACAATATCAATGGGCAACCGCTTTAGATAGGCTAAGGATGAATAGCCCGTACCAAAGTCATCAATGGCAATAGTGACATTCAGCTTTTTTAACTCAAGCAGGATTTCAATAATTTTTTCTGGATTTTCCATGGCTTGAGTTTCAGTGATTTCAAGCTCAAGTTTCCCAAGCGGAATATTATATTCTTCAATGGCACTCTTAACCTGGTTCACAAAATCTGGGGCTAAAAATTGTTTTGGCGAAATATTAACGGCCATTCTAATAGTACAACCATTCTCTGTTCTCCATTTATCAAATGTCTTACAGGCTTGGGTGATTACCCAACTTCCAAGAGGCATAATCAACCCCGACTCTTCTGCAACAGGAATAAATAAATCTGGCGCAATAAGACCTTTTTCTGGATGCTGCCATCGAATTAAAGCTTCAACCCCAGTTACACAATTTTCTTGGTCATTAATTTGTGGCTGGTAGTAGAGTTCAAAGTGGCTTTGCTCTATGGCATGGAGTAAATCTTGTTCTAAATCGAGTCGGTTTTGAACAATCGTATTCATCTCTTGAGTAAAAAGTTTAAAACTATTGCGCCCTTTATCTTTTACATCATACATGGCTGCGTCTGCATTTTTCATCAAGGTTTCGGCGTCTTTTCCGTCCTCAGGATAAACACTAATACCGATACTCGGCGTACAAATAAGACGTTTTTTCTCTACTAAATAAGGCTCACTTAAGTTTGTAGTAATCGTATTGGCAAGAGTAATTAAAGCGGGAAAATCACTATAATCCGTTAAAACAATAATAAATTCATCACCACCAATTCGGGCAACAATATCACTTTCACGCAAGGTCTTTGTGAGCCTACGCGCCACCTTTATCAAAACCTCATCACCGGCATGGTGACCCATGGTGTCATTGATTAACTTAAATCGATCCATATCTAAAAACAAGACCGCTAATTTATCCCCTTTTCGTTCAGCACTCAGTAACGCTTGCTGAAGACGATCTTCCAGACTTGTTCGGTTAAGCAACCCTGTTAAAGAATCATGATGAGCCAGTTTTGTAATATGGGCTTCTGCCTCCTTAATCTGACTAATGTCTGAGTAGTTTGCAATATAGTTCTCAACCTCTCCTTGGCTATTTTTGATGCATGTTATTGCTGCCAATGTTGGAAATATGTGACCTGCCTTATTTCGATTCCATACCTCTCCCTGCCAAAACCCATTGCCATTTAACTCAGACCACATCAACTCATACGTTGTTAGGGGCGTTTCTCCTGACGCTAAAAAATCCGGGCTTTCACCTAACACTTCCGCTTCGCCATATCCCATTTGCGCCTGAAACGCATCATTGACCTTAATAATTTTGTTAGCTGAGTCGGAAATCAAAATGGCCTCGCCGGTGTGCTCAAACATTCGCGCATAAAGTTCAAGCTTTTCCTCTACTTCCATATGCTCGGTAATATCATAAATAATGCTGGTCATTCGCACATTAGAGTCTGCTTTATGAGTTTTAATCACTTGGCCACGAAGCTCAATAACACGCGGCTTTACGTCTGAGTTAGCCGTTAATCTTGCAGTAATGCTAAAGGGATGAAAGTTATTGCGAAGGTCTTCTAACTGTTCCTTTACCCTCTTTCTATCATCTGAATGAATCGTTACCAGAAAGGCGTCAAAATCTGCAATAACAGAAGGCGTTAAATTTAGAATTTCATAAAACCCAGAAGACCAATGATGCTGATTATGGCGAGATGTCCAATCCCATGTGCCAAACTTTGCCACGGTTTCAGCATGCTTGATAATGTTCGATAATAACTGTGCTTGCTCAGCTGGTTTGCCAATTTTTCGATCTAAGTACCAAAAATAAAAGGCAAATAGTAGACTCAAAATAACCATAATCGAAACAAAGTAGACTTGCTCTTGATCTATTTTTTGCTGTTGTAATTCAGCAATTTTGGCTGTTCGTAAAGCTTGTAACTGTAAGATTATTTCCTTAAGTAATAACTTGGGAATATCTTCAGTACCTTGTAAAAATTTATCTGTAACAGGACCAGGATCAATGTCCGTTTCATTAAAGGTTCTTAACGCTTCTCTAAACTTATGCCCTAACTCTTTATGTGAATACTGCAGAGCAGATATTAAACTTTGACTTTGAGGGTAGTCGGCAAGATATTCATCCAACTGCTTAATCGCCTTTCTCGTAGACCTTTCATACTGGTAGAAATCTTGAAGGTAGCTATGGTAATTCGTATCGGAATAACCGCGTAATAGGATATTTTTCCAAGAGTGAACCTGAGAAGAAAATGAGACTTTCGCTTGAAACGAAAGCTCTATAGCGGCATTGGTGGTTTCTGTAATGAACTGTTCTTTTTGATAAGCGTCATCATTCATCTTAATTAAGTTAAACCCCAAGCCCCCGAGTGTAACCACTACCATAATGAGAAAAAGTAGAAGTTTAATACGTACCGACATAAAGAACCTTTTTCGTTTATTTACGGCTTATTTTGAGTTGGAAAAAACAACTGATGCTCTGCATATCTAAAACTGGCGATAGCAGACTGAGTAGACGGTGAACTTAACCAGTCAAAAAGAACCTGTGCACCTTTTAAACCTTGTTTGCCAGACTTAGATTGATTCACTAAAATCAGACTATACGGATTAGCTAGATGCGCATCTCCCTTAAGCAAGATTTTAGATGCGCCTGTATGGCGAGCGATAAAGGTGGCCCGATCAATTAACAGATAACTTTTATCTAGCTCTGCCTGCTTAAGCGTTTTAACAATACCCAAACCACTCTCCATATACCAATCGGTAGCAATCGGGTCTATATCAACTAAATTCCATAAAGCCATCTCTTTTTTATGTGTACCAGAGTCATCTCCTCTCGACATAAAATAATACTCCCCACTTGCAATGCGTTTCATCGCCTCCAGCACATTTTTCTCAGCCGCAATATTGGCGGGATCACTCTTTGGACCAGCAAGTACAAAATCATTTCGCATTATGGTTTTATGAGCAAGCGCGTAACCATCCTTAACGAATTTTTGTTCCGCCTCTGGAGAGTGTACCCAAACCATATCCACTAAACCTGTACGACCTAAACGCAACGCCTTACCACTGCCAACGATATTCAATTGAATTTTATACGGGTGAATTTCTTTAAATTTAGTTAACAAGTGTTGGAGAAGTCCTGAACTATCGATTGAGTTCGCAATGGCTAGGCGTATTGTTGAGGATTCTGCTGAAGAGGCCAGAGGGGATAACATGAGTATCAAAAAAAGCATAGTTTTTTTCATTTTAAACCCTTACTACTCACTATGTAATAATATCTATTAGATCATAATAAATCCATCTTTAACTAGTTAAAATACAAAAAAGGTTTGGGGCTGTCCTAAATAACTAAAATTATCAAAGATGGAATCATAAGAAAAAGTCGGTTAGGCTGGTACAAGCAAAGTAAATTAGTTAGGTTGTTTGCTACAGGTTCAACAGTACGGACAGCTGCTCTTGTAGGCGTAAATAAGACGACGGCTAGTTATTACTTTCAAAGATCACGTCAGCTTATATATGATCGTAGTGAACACCTTGAACTATTAGAGGGTAAAGGACATTGTGTGATAGTTAACGAGCCATTATGCTGAATCGCACAATGGTATAGAGAGCTCGAACCAAGTGAAACACCTTAAACACAAATTTAACAGTATTTCAGAGCCATTTGAGACTTACCTTGAACGATTTTGAATTTAAGATTCAAACACCACCGTTTTATTACCATGAATTAACACGCGATCTTCTAGATGAAAGCGCAAACCACGCGCCAATACGGTTTTTTCGACATCACGGCCTAAACGTCGCATATCGTCAATGGTTTGCGAATGGTTTACGCGAATGACGTCTTGTTCAATAATTGGCCCCGCATCCAACGCTTCGGTTACATAGTGACAGGTGGCTCCAATCAACTTAACCCCTCGCTCACTGGCTTGGTGATATGGACGCGCACCCACAAAAGAGGGTAAAAAGCTGTGGTGAATGTTAATCACCTGCCCTGCGTAATCTTCACACATTTTAGGCGGTAAAATCTGCATATAACGTGCTAAAACGATCACATCGGCGTCGTACTCTTCAATCAACACTTCAGTATCCGCAAAAGCTTGTGGTTTTGAATTAGGCAGAACAGGAATATGATGAAACGGAATTTGATACCACTCCACCATAGAGCGCAGATCATCGTGATTGGCAATCACACAAACAATCTCACCTGGCAAGTCGTTCTCATGCCAGCGATAGAGTAAATCCGCTAAACAGTGTGACTCCTTAGATGCAAACAGCGCGATTTTTTTCGGTTTCTCTGAATCCGAAACGTACCATTCCATTTCAAACGCATCGGCAATCGCTTTAAAACCCGTTTCAAAGGCTTCTAGTCCCTCTTTTAACGAACTGGCTAAAATCTCATGACGCATAAAAAACCAGCTGTTCACTGGGTCCGTATGATGGTTGGCTTCCACAATCGATCCACCTTGATCAGCAATATACTGCGCCACCTTGGCCACAATGCCCACTTGATCAGGACACGAAATAACTAAACGGTATACGTGGCTCATAATTGCCCACCTCTCCTACAATAAGATAACTGACCGCTATAATACCAAATTGCCAGAGATTAACCGATTCTATTGCATAGAAAATGGGGCAGCTTTCCGCTATAATTGCACGCATTAAGCCCCCTCTATTCAAAATCAAACTAGCTGGCTTTAAGCCATGGAAATTCCAATGAAAATCGTCTCTTTTAACACCAATAGCGTGCGTTTACGTTTACACCAATTACAATCACTTACCGACCGAATTGCTCCAGACATTATTGGCTTACAAGAAACGAAAGTTCAGGATCACGAGTTTCCAATTGAAGCTCTTGAGGAGATGGGTTACCACGCGATTTTTATTGGTCAAAAAACGCACTACGGTGTGGCGCTTTTGTACCGTAAAGACATTCAGTTAGTATCCAGCCAAAAGGGCTGGAAAACCGATGATGAAACCGCACAGAAACGTATGATTATTGGCGACTTTAAATTTGAAAATGGCGAAACCGTTCGTGTTGTTAACGGCTATTTCCCTCAAGGCGAAAGCCGTACTCATGAAACGAAATTTCCAGCCAAAGAGCGCTTTTATCAGGATTTAATGGCCTATTTAGAAGAAGAGTGTGATCCACAACAGCCTTTAGCCGTGATTGGTGACTTTAATATCTCACCCACTGATTTGGACATTGGTATTGGCGAAGACAATCGTAAACGCTGGTTGCGTGATGGTAAAGCCAGCTTTTTACCAGAGGAGCGTGAATGGTGGGCCACTTTGTTAAATTGGGGCTTAAAGGATACCTTCAGAACGGTACATCCAGAAGAAGACAATGTGTTTAGCTGGTTTGACTACCGCTCTAAAGGGTTTGATCGCGAACCAAGACGCGGCTTACGGATCGATACCGTATTAGCCACCGCACCACTGAATGCGAAAACCATTTCCAGCCATGTCGGTTATGAAGAGCGCGCCATGGAAAAGCCGTCCGACCACGCGCCGATTTGGACTGAGTTTAAGTTTTAAAATCCACTTTAAATGGCACAGAGTGCTTAATACAGGAAACGCTATGAGCAACCTTCATCTTTTAAAAGTGGTTCACGTTGAGACTTTAGCACCTCAAATTATTCAGCTACTGCTTAAACCTGAACAGCCTATTCCTTATGCTTCGGGTCAATATATTATGCTGGGGTTTGATGCCGAAGAGTTAAAACCCTTTTCCATCGCTTCCGCTCCACGAGAAGATGGTCTTATTGAGTGCCATATTCGCAATCAAGCTGACAGTGAATGGATGCAAAAACTGTTTGTGGTGAAAGCAGGCGATCAACTCGTTATGGAAGGTCCAAAAGATCAAATGGCTCTGCAGCCTGCACACCAACCTATTATTTTATTAGCAGGAGGAACAGGGTTTTCACCCATGAAAGCACTTCTGGACACCTTGATAAAAGAAAATGCGGGAGTACCTATCCATTTTTATTGGGGCGCGCGTTCTGTCGAAGAGCTTTATATGCACAAAGAGATGATTGCCCTCACCGACCTTCACCCCAATCTTGAATATATTCCCGTGCTCTCTGAACAAGAAGAAGATTGGAATGGCGCAACTGGGCTGGTGCACCAACAAGTCCTAAAAGACATCCCAAATTTAACACACTTCACCGTCTATCTATGCGGCCCTTGGCCAATGATTCAAACGGCTAAAACGGATTTTTCGGCTGCTGGACTGGAGCCTATCTCATGCATTCACTAAAGCCGATCGGGTTATTAGGCGGCTTAGTCCTAATATCAACAGGGGCATTAGCCGAATCATCCACGCTTGACACGCAAATGGCTTCAGACGATTCCGCCTCTCAAATTCAGCCGCCAGAGGCTATGCAAAACAGTCAATTTGTTAGCTGCATTCAGAATCTCGTACTGACAGGTAATGAAACCCTAACCATTAAAGAAATTCGCCAACAATGTAACAAGGCCACGCTTGAGCAGCGTCCACTGACAGCCCGATACGTGAAAGAAGTATTAACAGAAAAAAATCCTTTCGTAATTACGCCGCATCGCCTTAACTATGCCTTATTAGGTCACTATCAACCCCGTGTCAATAAAGCCCCGTTTGAGGCCGAAACAGGCAACGCCCTGCATTACGAAAACACAGAAGTGCAATTTCAGCTAAGCTTTAAATTTCCACTCGCAAAAAATGTACACGTTTTCGATGAGACTATAGATTTTTACGCCGCTTACACCAACCGATCTTTTTGGCAATTTTTTGATGACAAGGACTCGATTCCTTTTAGAGAGACCAACCACGAACCAGAAGTATGGGCTGAAATTCATACCGACTTAGACTTCTTCGACTTTAATCTACACAAATTAATCGTGGGTCTTAATCACCAATCAAATGGTCAGTCGGGTTCTCTGTCGCGAGGCTGGAATCGTCTTTATGTTCAAGGGTTACTGCAACATAAAAATAGCTATCTTAGCCTTAAAACTTGGCAGCGTTTTGACGAAGCCGATGCGTTTGATAACAGCTTTGACTATCAAAAATATTTAGGCGATTTTGAAATAGAGGCCGCCACTAAGTGGGATCAACACTCTTTTGGCTTAACCTTACGCAATCGTTTTAATTGGAACGAATATGGCTCATATCAACTGGACTACACCTACCCTTTAACAGAACGATTAAAAGGCTATGTGCAGTTATTTAATGGTTACGGAGACAGTTTGATCGATATGGATTATCACACGCAGAAATTCAGTATCGGTATCGTACTAGCCGACCGTATTTAAGAGAACAAAGTTAAAGGATAATGAAGCAGTAATGTTGTCGTTCTACTATTTAAAAAAGATGCTTTTTGCTGGAGAGATTGGCGCCACAGTCACTTGTTAGACGAGTTCAAAATTAATCTATAAATTAACGTTAGATAATAAATTGAACCAAATCCTGTATAGGAAATCACAAAGGCATCAGCCAACCAGTTGGGAGCTGGAACAGCATAAAAAAGCCGAGCAATCATATAAATAATGACAATAGAATGAAGGGTGATCCCGATAGCAAGTAACACTTTTGTACCAGCCACTTTTTTAGCTTCTTCTAATATAGATTGTTTCATCCTGAATCACTTTCTAAAAAATAGTTGAACAATGATTTATTGAATTTTAGTTTTTAGTCATGAGTGCAAAAAAACAGGAATCGCTAAGAGAATAAAGACAGCGAGCTAAAGTACCAAGCAAAAAACAACCTCTTTGCCTTGAACACCTTACCTGAAATTACTCCTCCCATATCGATTGACCAACGTCCCAACCTATAACGAAACTTCCAACCGTTAATGCCGCAAGCGAAACCACTCTGCCATTATTACCCTCGCGGGTATTCAAGTCAGCAAAGATAGCAATTCCTGAACACAGAAGAACAATAAAGAGTGAAATACTCGGAGAATTATTTTTCTCTATATACTGAAAAATACTATACCCTACTGCCACTCCAATTAATGTTATGTATAAACCAACAACAGGATTAAGCTTTTTCATGATTTTTTAATCCATCTTGGAATTAGCATATTAAGAGCAATCCTTTCTAGGGTGATACTCAGATTTTTGATTAGATAAAGAGGATGCATTTCCAATGCCATTAAAAAATAATTGAACTGAATGTGCAAATTCAAGATTTACTATGTTTTATAAGATGGAAACCAATCATGACTGGTATTGCAGCTAACACCATAGAAAGCCAGCTGTCAGAAAAAATATTGACGATGGAGCCTTGTCCAGAATGGTAACCTAAGTGATAGGCAATTGAGAATATGCCAAACAATATAAATCCAATTCCCCAAGCTTTATTAGAAGTATTCATAGCATTGAATCCAGTAGTCGCTTAATAGAATTTGTGCTGAGCTAATCCGTGTTATTCAAACCCTTCCTTTGAGTTTATTTTTTGTTGCCTTTTATTTGACACTGATAACGAAGACCTTCACCACAGAAAAAAACAATAAAAAATATACTTAAACTTAAAATAAAGGACTTGAGGTTTAAATTTACGTTTAAAACATAAAGTGTGATTACTGCAAGTATTGAAGTAATAAATGTAGCAATAAAAGTATTGATTAATATTTTAATCATTGATTTTTACCTTTTAAAAGCCACTTAAAACATGATCTTAAGTGACTCCGTGCATTAGGTTGTACCTAATAAGATTTATTCTTACCAACCATAGCTAAAGGAACCGAAAAAACCTCCAAGAGCAGCACCCCAAATCCCCCTCTAAATCCAGCAATTGCTCCAGAAGACGCTCAAATACCTGTTTGAGCCCAAGTATTACTCCAGTCTCCTCCATTATCCATGAATCCACCATTTACCTCTTCAATATCATTAAAAAAATAATTGAACTGAATGGAGTATCAACACTTTTTCTTTTAAAAAAAGGGTAAGCAAATCATAAACAAAATAAACATAGCAAAGATTTGAACTGCAATGGCCTTAATATAAAATATGTTGTCAATTTTTTTATTTTCTGCTAATTTTTTTATAACTAGCTTATCGTAATAATGTTGATATACCTCATAAAATATAAAATCAAATATTACCCATATAATTAAAAGGTATAGCCAATGTAGAGCAGGAGAGAATAAAAGGCCAATAAATATAATCCCTAAGTATGTTGACAACCCTACGAAAATATGAATTATGCCTTCTGGTTCACCTGGTCGTCTTATTAAAAATCCCACTATAAATCCTAGTAATTTTCGCTATTTTGTGCAATCCAAACACTGAGTTAAGCCGTTAATTTTTTTTGTTTAAACTAAAAAATAAGCAAACCAGCTAAAAAAGAGAGTTGGAATACACCTTTCTCAGATAAGCCAAGGACGATACCAAAGAATAGAGAAGCTATACTTTATGTCTCAGTTCGAAGCGAATGGTTTAAAAACCAACCATACAAAAACTAGTATGAAATAAACAATCACAACAATAACATAAGGATTTTTCATTTTCACAGCTCCTTATTTTTTTTACCTTAAAAAGCAACGATTAAGCAAAGTATCAGCAAACTAAAGTACTAATCATTTCGCACTCTGGGCCTTGTCCCTTTTTATTTTAATCTTACGACCGATCAAGATTAATAAAATAGTGACTATGTATGGAATGGTAAAGACCAATAACCCAATAAACTTCCCTTCGGGATCTTGGTCTCCCGAAGTTGGTAGTGGTGAAAATATGGAGATCAAAGTAAGATTTACGGTTGTTATGGCTAAGACCACCAAAGCATATTTAATATTTCCAGATAACGCTGTTATTCCAGACAACATCAAAATACATAAAACTATGGGTAAACCAGCACCTGAAACAAAAGCTGGCACAATACCCAATACAGCCAAAATAATCAGTAAAGTGCCAAATATATTCCAAATCATGTTTATTCCTCTAGATTATATAACGCCGTAAATCAGGTAATTTATGACTAGTATGATCAATAAAAAGTCGAAAGTGGTCACAATTTGTGGCCAAATCAAGTCTGAACTATGGCTCATAGCAATCAATACGGGTGGTCGTGCCGTTTAATGGAGGCTGCTCTCCAAACTCAAAATGGTGAGTCAAGCTTAGGTTGTTTCTCTACAGGAAGAGCATCTTGCTCTTCTGCCAGAGCTTTTTCTTTAACATTTATCTCTGTTAATGAATTTCCAATAGCGCCCAAAATATTATTGGCATTGTCTAAAGAATTAATTTGATATAAATTATATGAATAGTCTTTTATTGTCCAATTTAGCATGGCATAGGTTTTTCCAGAAGAGGATTTCTTAATGGCGTAAATCGCTGGGTAACCAAAAACTTGTGCGTTAACAAATTCCTGTATTAAGTTTGCTGATCCCGAGCCTAAAGTTGATTCTTCAACAATTAATATATGACTTTCATCCAGTCTTTGAAAAACGCGTCTGACCGTCCCATGAGTCCCTTCGCTTGCTACGGCTTCCATGATAGATGCATTTGGAAAAGAGTAACCAATGTAATTATAATTAAAGACTATTATGTCTGGTATTTTTGATAATACGAAGCGGATATTCGGTATTTCCGATGATGTATCTACTATATGATTGGTTATGTTTGTTATCCCTTCTGCACCCTGCTCACTGACTTCGTCATAGCCATTCTTTTTACTCTTTTCTAGCTCCACTTTTATTGAGGTTTGCAACTCTTCAGGTAGGCTATCAATGGACAACAAACTATCGTTCGGATCACCTGATAATATTTTGGTTGCAGCCTCTTCACTAAACCCTATATCCATTGCTATTTGATGAGATAACACTTCTAAGGCTCTGTCAATTCCTTCTGGCGTGCTTGATGCTAATGACAAGGCTAATGCACTAAATTTATCGGCGGTTACTACACCACTTTCTTCATTATCGACATCGTCTTTGGTATTTGGAATAACACCCAATGGCTCTAAACTTTTGTTACTTAGTTTATTGATCTCATCTTTTTTGAATGAACTTGCATTAGTTTCCACAGGCGAATCAAGCGGGGGGGAGGACATGTCATCTTCAGTGTTTTGAACAGAGTCACCTATATTAATATAAGCTATTATTAACGTAACAATAAAAATGGCCGTAATGATGATTATTTTATTCTTCTTCATAGTAATTACGTTCTCAGCTAGACAATTCTGTTATATACAATGTAAACAAGGAAAATGCATTAAATCATAAAATATAATGCATTTTCTCAGGTTGTTATTTTAAGTTTATTACCACCAGTTTAACAGCAAGCGATACGCAGGCTTCCAGCCGATCCAGTTGATCCTATCTGGGTCATCACTCCAGTTCCCCAACCCCCATACACTAAGGTTGCAGTTCTGTACATCTGTCGTTCGAGTTTCAATTCTTCTAGTGTTAAGATTGAACCAGTAATGATATCCAACCACTCTTGAGTAAAAATCATTTACATTCCAACGTCTATTACTCCCTGCATAGGAATGCCATGTCTCATCCCACCCTCCACGAGCACCTGGTTTGGGATCCGATCGATGTTGTATCCATGATATTCGACTGTTGTCACCGTTTACTGGGAATGCATGCATAGAATACGTTTGGAACCAGTTCGGGATCTTATTCCAATCAAGTGTAATTGATTCTTTAGCCCCTCCAAGAGGGCAATCTCTACTAACATAACCTGGCCCAACAGCATTTACTGAAGTTGTAATAATTAGAAAATTAAAACTAAATAGCATTATTATTGACTGCTTTATGTTCTTCATAATATCTTCACCCTTTGAATGAATTTAATACCTTAATAGAAAATTAATTTTTTAAACTTTCTTAAGAAGCAGGTAAGGAAGTTTGCACGAATTTAGTTTATCGATGAAATGCTCCTAGATATTCGCAATTTTATCTAGGCACCTATGTCGTGCAAACAGCTCTACAAGTTACTATTTATCGAGGTAAAATTTGCATAGTTCTTATAATTGGTTGAGAAAAAGGAGTTATCACTGGTGGCGGTGGCGGTGGTGCTATATGAACTGGTGGGCTGATGTCTGCTGGAGGTGTACTTGTCTTAGGCGTAGATGATGAACCTGATCCGAACAAACGTGATACAGGAACCCCTACAAAAAAAGCCATAAAACGTTGACCAACCGTAAAGCCACCGCTGACTTCTTCAACTTCTTTTAAATTTAATTCTCTCATTTTGAGTTACCTCATTAATTAGCGTATAATTACGCTGTTTTACGAAAAACCTCTAACATTATTGTTAGAAGCTACTTTTTCTGGTATTGGCTGCAACCAACACCGGAAGCGTTTAACGCCTTTGTTATTCATTTAACAAGGGCGTTTTTTGTTTTTAACATTCCGTTATAGATACGTCATATCCAAAATACTGGCTTGCCAAATTTTCCATTGACCCTCTTCTTGTTTAAAGACAATTAATTGC
>Ga0316204_10002184_pt1 | contig 46136 bp, 38 predicted proteins | sample 6monrhotite_MG_2_FD_205661 | JGI IMG/M metagenome (GOLD analysis project Ga0316204, IMG submission 205661) | Microbial mat bacterial communities from mineral coupon in-situ incubated in ocean water Damariscotta River, Maine, United States -... | ecosystem: Environmental > Aquatic > Marine >... | reverse complement strand
GCCATGGGTCGATGAGGTCAGGATGCGCGGGTTTTTGCCGAGGACATCGGGCTGGCTGTAACCGGTAATGTTTGTGAACGCGGGGTTGATCGCAACGATATTGTTGTTTTCATCCGTGATCATCACCGCTTCGCCGGAGTTTTTGTAGACCAGCCCCGCGAGTTGTCGCGCCTCGTCGGCCTGGGCGCGTTCGATAACAATGCCGGTCAGGTTGGCCGCTTGTTCGATGATCGCAATCTCGGTATCGGTGGGCTCATGGACGTCATGATGATAGATTGCCAGCGTGCCGAGCACTCGCCCTGAGGCGGTGGCGACAGGTTCTGACCAACAGGACCCCAAATTGGCCTTGGCGGCGAGCGCTTTGTAAGGAGTCCAAAACGGATGGGTCTGAATGTCCGAGACGATCACGCGCTCGCCGGTGTGGGCGGCGGTTCCGCAGGAGCCGACTCCGAGTCCGATACTAGTCCTATGGATGGCATCGTTGTAGAAAGCGGGAAGGCTTGGCGCGGCGCCCATGAGGAGTTGTTTTCCCTGCTCATCAAGGACAAGTATGCTGCACAGCATTCCGGGGTATTCACGTTCGATGCCGCTCGAAATAGCTTGGAGCACTTGCGATAGCGGAGCGCCCTTGGCGACTGACTCAAGAATCTCGCTGCGGCTCCGATCATGCCGTTGACTCGCTTGGCGTTCATGTCTCTCGCAAAGCATTTCAGTCAGATTGCGGTGAAGTCGGTTGGCGACGTGAATCATCATTGATGTGAACACCAGCGCGAGCAGGCTCATTGCGGCGGCAAAATCGTGATCTGCCTGCGTCAAGCGGTAGAATAGGGGCAATACGGTTAGAACGATGAAGCCGATCGCTGCCCAGCGCTGCGCTGACAAGGTCGTCACCGCCCCTGCGGTCATGCCGGCCACGATGAAGGCAAGGAATGCCTGGTGGGGGAGGCTGCCGAAGGCGAAGAGCAAGTAGCTTGCGGCGCCCCAGCTCAATCCAGAGAGTAAGGCACCAAGTAGTGCTAGTCTGCCCCAGGGGGCGATGGCGTCATCGCTTGGCTGCGCTCGGCTGAATCTCCAGCTTGCGGCAAAACGCAGGCCGCTGAGCAACCAGACGGCCACCATCCAGGATAGGATCACCGTGTGATCGCCGATCGACCAGTATGCCAGGCCCAGTATGGCGCTGTTGATAAAGACTGCCAGGAGGGATAGGGGTTGTCCCTGGTAGAGCATTCTGACCTGGTCGGCGCCGATCTTCGTCTGCAGCCACTGGGGCAGCAGGGTGCTTTGACCGCGCTCTGCTTGATTCATCGGGTTCACTATTTAAGGTGTCCGTTCATTTGCCCTGGGATTGACGTATCTGTCTGTCTATCGGTAATTGATCGAACTTATTTAAGTTGCGTTGGGTCGGAGATGCCGGAAGGCATCGTGGTCGAGCGCGCTACGGTGATGCGCGCACATGATCTTCGTGTTCATATTTTCACTCAAATACTCGAGCGGGGCAGTTCCAGAATGAGACATTATCAGGTCGACGTAGAGCCCTCTGCGACGCAGCATCATCGCTCGCGAGGTTGGCATACGATCCGCAAGGTGGCCCCCTATCTTTGGCCGGCGGACAAGCCGTGGGTCAAACACCGGGTGATGGCCGCCATGGCTATGCTCACCCTGGCCAAGGTTATTGCCGTCGGTACCCCATTGATCTACAAGGCCGCCGTCGACGGTCTTGCGGGTGAGGCCGCTTCGGTCAACCCGGCCTGGATGCTGGCGCTGGGCGCCGTGGGATTGACTATTGCTTACGGTTTGGCGCGGGTCATGACGATCGGTTTTCAGCAGTTGCGCGACGCCGTTTTCGCACGCGTTGGACAACGCGCTCTAAGGCAACTTGCACTTGAGACCTTTACTCATATCCATGGCCTGTCTCTGCGTTACCACATCACTCGCAAGACCGGGGGCCTGAGCCGCATCATCGAGCGCGGCGTCAAGGGCGTCGACTTCCTTCTGCGCTTTTTGCTGTTCTCCATCGGTCCGTTATTACTTGAGTTACTACTGATCGCGACTGTCCTGTTCGTGGTCTTCGACGTTCGTTACTTCACCGTCGTCGTGATCACGATCCTGCTTTATATATGGTTCACGTTTGCCGTGACCGAGTGGCGGGTAAAGCTGCGCAAGGAGATGAATGATCACGATACGGATGCCAACCAGAAGGCCATAGATAGTCTGCTAAACTTCGAGACAGTCAAATACTTCGGGGCCGAGGGCCGCGAGGCGGAACGCTACGATACGGCCATGGCGGGCTATGAGCATGCGGCCCTGCGTACCAACTATTCGCTCGCTTTTCTGAATTTCGGGCAGTCCCTGCTGATCACGGCAGGGCTGGTGGGCGTCATGGTCATGGCAGCCATGGGCGTTCAGCAGGGTGAGCTGACGGTCGGCGATTTCGTTATGGTCAACGCCTATATGCTGCAGATCACGATGCCTCTTAATTTCCTGGGTACGGTCTACCGCGAGATTCGCCAGTCCCTGATTGATATGGGCGAGATGTTCGAGCTGCTCGAGCAACCCCCAGAGGTCATGGATCATGCCGACGCGCGATCCCTTGAGGTCGCGCGTGGGGCCATTTGTTTTGACGATGTACGCTTCGGATACGATGCTGAACGGCCGATCCTGAAGGGCGTTGGTCTTACAGTCGGCCCTGGTCAAACAGTGGCCATCGTCGGTCCCTCGGGTTCGGGTAAGTCGACCCTTGGGCGCTTGCTGTTTCGCTTCTATGACGTTGATTCGGGCTCGGTATGTATCGACGGCCAGGATGTGCGAGACGTGACACTTGAGAGCCTGCATCAACGAATTGGCGTCGTGCCTCAGGATACCGTGCTGTTCAACGACACAATCTATTTTAATATCGCCTACGGTCGTCCCGACGCGAGCGAGGCTGAGGTCATGGCCGCGGCCGGTGCAGCCCGGATCCACGATTTCATCATGGGCCTCCCCGAGAAATACGAGACTCGCGTCGGTGAACGCGGTCTCAAGCTCTCTGGCGGCGAAAAGCAACGCGTCGGCATCGCTCGCACCTTCCTCAAGAATCCACCCATCCTGCTGCTCGATGAGGCCACTTCTGCGCTTGATTCCGAGACCGAGCGCGACATCCAGGAGAGCCTCAAGGCCATGGGTCAGGGGCGCACCGTCATCACAATCGCCCATCGGCTGTCGACCGTCGTCGATGCCGATCAAATCGTGGTCCTCGAAAACGGTGTCATCGCCGAAGCGGGTCGCCATGACGCATTATTCGCTCAGGGGGGTCGCTACGCCCAGATGTGGCGGAGGCAACAGGCCGAGGAGGCCGAAGTTGTCGAATCGGAATCGGTGGACAGTGGTGACTAAATCGAATCGGTCCCAAGTACGCACAGGGAAGGCAGCTTATTGCAATAGAAAAACCTTAATCAGCCATGGCCCTTCTGGCTTCATCGAGCGTTATCATCAAGGTCATATCATTCGTTGGGGATCCCTGAAACCCCCAGCGCTGATAAAAGCTCCTGGCTTTGTGAGATAGCGCATGGACAAGCAGGGCGCGGGCGCCTGCCTGTTCAGCAACAATAAGGGTACGCTGAATGGCATCCTTCAGCATCCCGATGCCAATGCGTTTACCCTGACAAGCGGTATCTACGGCTAGTCGAGTACCATGACGGGAATGGGGCCAGGCATATTCCGGCGGACTTTTCCTGACGTATCTTTCCTGGCGATGGCACCTGCTGCTAATGAGCAATAGCCAATGTCGGTATTGTCTTCACAGACGACAAAGGTACGTGAGGCCCCGCTGTTCTCATTCTTTATCGAGCGACGCTGCAGCCAGTCATTTCAGTGTGGTATCGCCACAATCAAAGGAAGTAACATGATGTGTGCCGGCAACGAGGTAGGGCGCATTTATTCCCATGGTGCCTTGTGTATCATGAGGTTTCGCAGATCAAGATTGTCTTTGACGGGTGTATCAAGCGCCGACAGGAAGGCATTGAAATCCGCTTTGTTGAGACTGAAAAGCTGCTGATCAATCAAAATATTTTCGGCTTCGCGACAGGCGGTTTCCAGCATGAAATCTGAACGGTTTTTACCTAATAGGTTGGCGGCCCTGTCAATCAAGTTGCGTTGTGAACCCAATGCTCGAAAATTGATGGGAGCCGTACGGGTTGCAGGCTGTGCAGTATCAGGATCTCCAGGAGGGGTGTAATGATGCGCATATTTAAAGGGATCCGAAAATCCGAACGCAACGTATCTGTCACGGAGGGATCAAGGTCAAGGGGGCAGCACATTTTAAATCTATTTCCCTACCCGGTTAGGGCGCATATTCTGGCCCAAGGTGAACAGTCATTCTGGTTGAACGTGAACCCTTTTCGGGGATTTCCGTAATCGGTGCTTACCATCCCGGAAGGGCGTTTTCCCGAATGATGACGCGATCAAAAAAGTGCTGTATCTTGCGCTTAAAAATATCTCGAAGAAATGGACAATGCCGATCCAGCACTGGAAACAGGTGTCAAACCAATTTGTGATTTTACTGGGAGAAGACAGAGTGCCTTTTCCTGCCTAAATGCCAGTTACTACAGTTTAGTGGATACCCTCCGATCAACTTCAGGCCTCCCTGCGGTTCTCATGAAAGTTTATGGGACAGCAGTGATGCAACGTAATAGTATGATATCAGCTGATGTCAATTCTGATTCATGGGAGGAGCTTTTGGTCTGGCCAGGACAACTCGGTACTGAAAATATTGCTGGAATGCCTTTTTTTCAGTGTCTCTGGAGTTTGAATTATAGCTCTGGAAGGTTTGCTTATGTCCTATAAGCCTGTTACGCCACGCCCTGTTCTGATCACTTTATTTCTCCTTATCATTATGTTAATGGTTGAGGTGGCTTCATGGATAGGAATTAAAATCATAGACTTGCGTGCTCCATTTCTCCTGTACCAAGCGCCGGAAATAAGCAAGGAAAGGTTTGACGGCTATATCGAAAATCGCGATCCGGTACTTGGTTGGCCGGGGCGCAAGGCGCTGGAATCAGCGGCATTTGACCAAAGTGGCTCGCGGCCTGTGCCCGCATTTCCACAACCGGGAAGTGAGTGTGTTTCGCTGTATGGAGATTCGTTCACATACGCTGATGATGTCGATGATGAACACGCATGGGGAAACCTTTTGGCCCGGAAACTTGATTGTCGAGTGGCTAACTGGGGTGTTGGAGGTTATGGCACTGATCAGGCCCTGCTGAGGTTCTTCGGCCATAGTGAAGATCGTGCCCCTATAACACTGCTCGGATTTTTTCCTGAGAACATACTTAGAAATATAAATCAATACAGATACTTACTGGCTCGCGACGAAGCTTTTTCGTTTAAGCCAAGGTTTATACTAGAGGCTGGAAGGCTACGACAAGTGCCTCCTCCTGATATTGCATTTAGTGAATGGGGGCGCTTTGTCGAAGCTCCGGGAAGGTTTTTATCGCATGAGAATTTTCTGCCTGACTCCCGGATGGGACCGATCCCCCCCCGGTTTCCTTACACGAGTGCCATTGTAAAGTTATTGGCTAATGAGCGAATACTTGGCCGGCTTCGGGGTAGACCCAGCTGGATGCAGGCCTTGAGTTCCGATCACCCATCACAGGCAGGTCCTTTGACAATAGCCATTATCGAAACTTTTGCTGCGCAATGTCTTGAAAGAGGAAAGCGCTGCGCTGTGGTTGTTTTCCCTTCAAATACCTCGTTCGATTACTATCGTGCATCAGGTGTATCCTCAATCCAACCCATACTGCTGGGGCTCAAGGAGCGCAACATAATGACGCTGAATCTAACAGCTGGTATGAGTGCCCTGCTGGGCGAGGAAGGATTGTGTGAGGTCAAGGCGGCAGGGTGTGGAGGGCACTTCACAGCAGATGGGTATGCCATGATTGCCACTCTCGTGTATGAATTTATTCGCGCACAGGGTTGGCTGCCCTCAGATGGCTCTGTCAAAGGTAAGGGACATGAATGAGATCCCTTCAGTCGATGGCTGCGGCGCACGGCTGCCTGATCATATTGTCTGTCCCCGTTGTCACGGTGCACTCAACAGGCGGATTGATCACCTCGACTGCGCCAAATGTGGGGCTACATATCATCAGGAAGGAGGTTTTTACAATCTGCTCGCAGATCCGGAAGACCGTTTTGAGGATGATACCGATGCCGAGACCTGTTGTTCTGAGGAAAGCTCAAATGCCTTTGCTGCCGAGAACTATTATATTCCGCTTTTCAAGAAATTACTGGGTGATAAGCATGAAGGATCTTTGACGCCACGCATCCTTTCTTGTGGATGTGGTGTCGGTGCCGATGTGGATCTTCATATACGTCATGGCTATGAGGCATGGGGCATAGATTGTGGGCAGCGAGCTGACAGCTGGAAAAAACGAAAAAATCAGCATCGATTGTTTGTAGCCAATGCCAAATCACTGCCTTTTGCAGATGACAGCTTTGATTTGGTAAAAACTGACTGCTTGCTCCCTCATATCGGGGTTGATGGTGATACAGCAAAAGTCAAACCAGGGTATTTCGTCGAGCGAGCTGAGGCTGCAAGAGAGATGGCTCGTGTGGTCAAACCGGGTGGCTATATCATTCTGGCAAACCCAAACCGATGGTGTCCTGTGGACTTATTTCACAAGGGACAGATGAAAAACAGCAACGGAATAGGTCAGTTTCATTCTCCAAGTGAGCGTTTTTTGCTTTCATTTTCAGATTATCAGCGCCTGTTCCTACAAGAAGCGGGGTGTGGGTCGTTGGAGTCATTACCCATTGACGGATACTGGGGCTTTTTTCAGAAGTCGAGCCACCCATGGAAACGTTATCTAGTCCCTTTGATTCAAGGCTATTTCCACCTGATGTCAATAAAATCGCTTAGCCCACTCAGGCGTACGGCATTGAATCCTTGGTTAATGGTGATGGTTCGCAAGTAATATTAAGTAACATTTGACGCGCAAGGGGTTCGTCCATGGATTGATAAAAGGGGCCCCAATGGTGGCCCTTAAACCTGAAAGCGCCCTAGGTAGGTAAGGCCTTGAATAGATTCAATATCTCGACGTGATCGGATCGTATCATTAAGATAGTCCAATAATAGCGCCAACCCGATACCAAGCAGTAACCCAATAGGCAAGGACAAGATCAGCATTTTTAGCTTAGGTGGATAGACCGGTTGGGAGGGTGGTTGTGGGTAGGTAAGAATGGCGATGTTGGCGACCCGGCGTAAATCCAGATCCTGAGATACTTTTGCCTCCTCAAGACGTTTGGAATAGACCAGGTAACGTTCCACCATCCAGGAGCGTTCCCGCTCTATCGTTGCAATTTTGTCCTCTGCGTTATTGAGTTCCTCGAGACGATGGTAGATGTCTTGAACCTGGGACTGGAGTGGCCCCAGTCGTCTGTTGATGCCTTCGGCCACTAGAGCCTCAAGCTGAGCAATCTCGGCGTCGATATCGGTAATCAATTGTGCACTCGCATCGTATTGTCTCAAACGACTGGCCCTGTCCATTTGTAGTGCCGCTATCCGGTCTTTTACCACTTCAACTGATGGGCTGCTAAATTCCTGAGAAGAGGAAGCGGTGAGGCTCTTGTCCGTGGATTGATAAGGCCCGACGAATGATAGAGTTTTTGGCAATAATGCCTTTTCACGAGTCAGGGAAGCAATCATATCTTGCAGTCTTTGCACGCGATTAAGAAGCAGGTCACGTTCTTCATCAATGGAGGTCAGGTTAAGGCTATTACGGAGCTCGGCCCGCTCGCTTTCCAAGGCATAGATTTGTTTACCTAATGCCATCGATCGAGTAGAAAATATATCAACTACTGATGTGTCCTTATGCACATCTACGTGTCTGTCATGATAGAGATCGAGCAGCTGGTTGAGCACGTCAGTTGCAAGATCAGGGTCAGGCAGCTTCAAGGAAATGCTGATGACATTCGAATTCTTCTCCCTCCCGACCTTCAGACTGCCTTGCAATCCTGCGATTACTTTTTCTCTGTCGGATTCCGGTTCTTTGAGCTGAAGGGTAATGAGCAGGTTGTTAAGTTGTTGCTTGGATATGCGTAGTCCCATTTTGAAATAAAACCGGACTTTCTCTACAGTCGTGGTCGGAGTGGGCATTTCAACAAAGAAACGCTCGATACCTACCTTGTCTGCCGCTTTCTCAATCAATCCACGTGAAGTGAGTAGTAGTACTTCAGAATTGATCTCTTCCATGCGAACACCGGAAGAGATGACGCCGCCTTTATTGACTGTGACGGGGACTTCAACGTTTTCACGTCCCAGTTTGACTAAGACCTTAGCCTTAACTTCGTAAACCTCAGTGAGTAATTGCATCAGTATATAGACAGAAAACACGGTGGTGAGGAGTACAGTCAGGATCAGGCGTCTGGAACCGATAAGCATGCGACGGAAGTCTTGCCATAGGACGGTTTGCTCTGAATTTTGTTTCATCAAATTTTTGTCCTTGTGAGAGGTGCTTCTTCTGACGAAGCCGGTATAAACAGAAGCAACCACCTCTGTAGTTCCACATCAAGCGCGAATCAGTTATTCTCAGTCATATAGGGCAGCAGTTTCAATAGATTTGTTAATAAATTAATGAGGCAGCATGAAAATACTGGTGCTTGGGGCAACGGGAATGCTTGGCCATATGGCTTGTCGTGTACTTTCCGTCGATCATGATGTCTCTGCGGTATTCCGATCGTCAAGCGCCAACTGCTGTGGTATTACGAACGTAATCCCTGCCGAGGCCTGTTTTCCTAACACCGACTGTACAGGCGACCTTGGTCAACTTGCATTATTGCTGGATACCCTGGCACCAGATGTCGTGCTTAACGCACTAGGAATCGTTAAGCAACGTGCTGAAGCGACAGACCCCATTGAATCGATACGTATTAATGCCCTTTTCCCACACCAGCTGGCCCGTGTATGTGACATGCATGATGCACGTCTTATCCAAATTAGTACCGATTGTGTGTTTTCCGGGGTTCGTGGAGCCTATGAGGAGAGTGATACACCTGATCCGGTTGACCTCTATGGGCGGAGCAAACTCCTCGGGGAAGTCCTGGGAGACCGACACCTGACAATCAGGACATCTATTATAGGCCCGCAGCCCAACGGGAATACTGGGCTTGTTGCCTGGCTTTGCAGCCAGAGGAAAGGCAAGATTGAAGGCTATGTGAATGCTGTTTTCAGTGGATTGACCACGCATGCGCTTTGCGAGACGATCAATTGTGTACTTCAACGAAGCCAGTTTCTCTCCGGTCTATACCATGTCGCTTCACCCGCGATCAGCAAATTTGAGCTGCTGGATCGCCTCAATAAAGCTCTGAATCTGGATATAGAAATTATCAGAAATACTAGTTTTAGTTGTGACAGGTCACTGGATGACTCACTCTTTCGAGAGACAACGGGAATTATGAAGCCGTCTTGGACGGATATGATTGATCAACTTACTTCGGACCTATTTTGCAATGAATATACTGACAAACGCGCCTAACCTTTTTACTGACAAGCGAGTACTAGTGACAGGGGGTACCGGTTCGCTGGGAAAGACACTCCTGCGTCGAATCCTGACGGGTGAATTTGGCCGACCTGAAGCCGTTATTGTCTTTAGCAGGGATGAAGCCAAGCAGCATGAAATGCGACTTGCTTTTCAGCAGCTGAGCACGGCTACCGAGGAAGTAATTTATTCTGATTACCAGAAACTGTTGCATTTTCGTATTGGTGACGTGCGGAATTATGCCTCTATTTCTGCTGCGCTGCGTGGAATCGATGTCGTATTCAATGCGGCGGCGCTAAAACAGGTACCTAGCTGTGAGTATTTTCCTCATGAGGCCGTATCGACCAATATAGAGGGTGCTGAAAACATCGTTCGAGCTATTGAGTCCATGCGGCTACCGGTGGAAACCGTGGTGGGTATCTCGACTGACAAGGCCTGCAAGCCAGTGAATGTCATGGGTATGACCAAGGCCATACAGGAACGTATTTTTATCAACGCAAATATCCGTGCGCCCGATACACGCTTTGTCTGTGTTCGCTATGGAAATGTATTGGCTTCTCGTGGTTCGGTAATTCCTCTGTTTCACGACCAGATTCAGTCGGGACGTCCAGTCACGATAACGACCCAGGATATGACCCGCTTCCTGCTTTCTCTGGATCAGGCTGTGGATACCATTATTGATGCATATCGAATTGCGGTGAAGGGAGATATTTTGATTCCTCGCGTTCCTTCATCCAAAATCATCAATATAGTCAAAGCATTGATTTGCGAGCGAAATATCAAGATTGAGGAAGTTGGGATCCGACCAGGCGAGAAAATTCATGAGATTTTGGTGTCTGAAGATGAAGTCTATCGGACAGTAAAGCGAGAGAACTATTATGTTATTCGCTCCATTCTTCCAGAACTGAGTGATGACTCCACTATCACCCAGGCGCTGAATGGAGAGTACAGTTCGTGCAGTGATCTGATGAATCTCGAAGAAACAAGAAAGGTTCTTGTCGATAACAAGTTAACGATTGAGGATAAGCCTGATTTCGCCCGTGCATTTGGATGAAAATCTGGACACTTTCCTGCATTTTTCTGTCGATGACGTTATTGATGGATTGCTGGAAGTTTCAGATGCAGGTATTCCTTTCTCGGAGCACCCATTGTTCGGGTTTCTGGATGGCCTGAATAAGCGCTTCGGTATTCATGTCGATCTCTACCTGTTTTATCGTTCAGCATCCCGTGGGAAACTTCGATTGCTCAGTGATGTTTCTTCCGATCTCAGAGCACAGTTTTCAGCGCGGCCCTGGCTCCGTCTGGGGCCTCATGCATTAGATTATGAAACCCCTCCGCATGCCCAGACTGAAGAAGACTGCCGGCAAACGTTGTCAACAATCTTGCATGAGATTGACCGCTTTGCTGGTTTTGAGCAGCGTAGTCAATGGCTTCGGTTGCACTATTTTTCAGAACCCTACGAGATGGCAGAATTTCTGATTGATAATGGCATGAGTACGTTGCTTCTCACCGATAAGCCTCAAGGCGCATACCGACTTCCTGAAAACTTGCGGTGTGATTTAATCAGACGAGGTTTTGTGTCTCATAAAGGCCTAAGGCTACAACGTTCGCATACCCGAATGGAGTTTCTGGTCAATGAGTGTGGTAGTACCCAGGCGCTTAGAGATAGACTGGATCACTTATTGCTGAAACACGGGAATCTGGTACTATTCACGCACGCAGTGGATCTTGCCAATGAAGAGGTCCGTACAACAACAGTGAAGTGTCTTGAGTATCTGCACGAAATTGGCCTCGCATCAATATAATCATATCATTGTCCAGAGGATGAGTACGATGCATTTTTTGAAGGTCATCGGCCTGATTTTACTTTCTGTACTCGTCGTAGGGTGTGTGCAAGCTATTCATTCAAATAGTCCCGCCAAAGCCTCAGCGTCAACTACCTCCCATGAGAATATGGCCCCGACAGAAATGTTTCCTACTTCTGAGTTTGAGGCAAGGCCTTACTATCTTCAGGTGGGCGACCAGTTTGAAGTTAAATTTTTCTACAATAGAGAACTTGACCAACAGGTCATTGTGCGTCCGATGGGCGGATTTCACTGCAACTTATTGATGAGTTGCAAGCCGCAGGCCTGACACCAGAAGCACTGAAAGCGGCCACCGTGGATCGCTATAAAGGCATCCTTCGGAACCCTGAGATTAGTATCATTGTGCAAAAATTCTCGCCACAAAGGATCTATATCGGTGGTGAAGTGCGGAATCCTGGGGGACAATACCTGAAAGGTAATTTGACTGCATTACAGGCGATAATCAATGCAGGTGGATTTGCACCTGATGCTGAGTCCAGCAACGTTGTTTTGCTTCGTCATAATGGCACTTCAACTCCGACGGTTCAGCCGTTGAATCTAAAGTCGCTGCTGGATAGTGATGGAGCTCCTGAAACGATCCAGGTTGCCTATGCCCAGGATCTGCGTCTTCAACCATTCGATGTCATATTTGTACCACGAACGACGATTGGCACAGTAGCAGAATTCTTTCGCAGGTACGTGAGTGAAATCGTCCCACTCTACAGAAACATCGGTCTGTCTTTCACCTATGAACTACATAGAGCCGAGGATCGCGTCAAAGTCGTTCCTTGATTATTTCTAGTCGGCCGCCGCCCAGATAGGTTTTCCAATGAAGCGAGCTTTGTTCGAATTTATCTATGTGGCTGGGCCGAAGTTTTCCAGTGGCGCACTGGCATTAGGTTTAAATGTTGTACTAATGCGATTTTTTGCACCTGACCAGTTTGGCGTTTATTCCCTCTGTGTGACCGCTATATTGCTTGCAGAGGCCATTATCGGATCACCATTTGATATGGCTATTGTCCGCTTATGCACCTCTCAGCGTGATTCTATGTCAGAACAGACGCTTTCATTCGAGCGCTCGGCATTAATCATCAAGCTGTTTCTGGCACTAGGTTTAACGGTCTTATTGGTGTTGGCTGCTGAATCTCTGAATCATAGAGTTTTCCAAAATCTGGGCAGCCCTCAACTCATCCTTTATTCCTGTCTTGCTATCTTTGCCATGCTATTAGTACGTTCGTCCCAGGTTCATCTCCAGATAAGACGGCAGTTCCCACTATATGGTCTCGTTGACCTGATTCAGATGGCGATAAAATTCGGCGGAATAGCGCTGGTTTTAATTTTTCTCGAGCCGACGCTGGAAAGCGTGCTCATCTTTTTTCTTTTAGCGCCTGGAATAGCCTTTATTGTGTCTCAATTTACAGTCAGTCGCGAACTCAATACGGCTTGGCGAACAAACAGGAACAGTACCCGCACATTACTTGACTTAGTAAAGTGGTTCTTTGCTACCTGCGCCCTTGGAGCATTGATAAACAGGCTGGATGTTTTTTCGCTGGCTACATTGTCAACGATCAGTGAAGTGGGGATTTACTCAGGTGGCTTTGTATTTGCAATGATTCCGGAAATGCTCGGAGCTTATCTAGCGGTGGTTGTTAGCCCCAGAATCATGCCTTATTGCAAGTCAGGAAGGTTTTTGAGATTTTTTGTTCGTACCCAGCGTCTGTTAATCCTTGCCGCAGTTGTTGCTTACTTTATCTTATGGCTGGCTTGGGATTTCATAGGATTATTTCTATTGCCCGAATCTTATCTTAAATCAGCGGAGATCATTTTCATCCTATTACCGGGTACCTTGGTCACGATGGCCACATTTCCGCTAGCCATGCCATTTGTCATGTTTGTGAAGCGGCGATTTTTGTTTATCATGGATTGTATATCACTGCCTGTGTTATGTGCGCTGCTCTACTTTATTGTTCCTGAGTTCGGTGGTGTTGGTGCAGCATGGGTCACTTGCGGGTCACTTGCGATTCGCGGAATTATTGTACAGATTTCAGCCTGGAACTGGGCCAGAATGGAACGGATCCCATTTGACATCGAAGCCGTTCATGAAAAAGGATGCTGTGGCTGAAATGATGGGGCTCACTATTAGATCAGTGAGGCGTCATACTTGGTCGAGGTGGATCCAGGTGCGCAGCTCTATAGTGGCCATGGTCAGTGATGAGTCTCCAGCTCAATCTCTGATTAAGTTTCGTATGAAATGAATATCAACTGTTACGCGAAAGTGGTATGAGTTAGTTCTTCCGGCACTACAAATGTTCTGGCGCGCGACAAGATACAGTGCCGGTGGGAATGGGTTTTATCCGCGACGGATTATAGGGCATAAATTTGGAATTTCGATGAAAAGACTGACCATTCTTTTTCTTACACGCACTTGGGCTCTGGGTGGCGCACAGACACTGATCAGTATGTTTATACGCCATCTTCCGAGAGATCGGTTCAACATTATTACTGTACCTTATGATGCACCAGGTGCGGGTGACCAGGATTTTATCAATAGTATTCGTTCCCAGGGCGATGATGTGGCGCCAGACCGAATTCCCTGGAGACATCGATCTAGCTGGTTTATAGCCCGGGAGAAAATTGAAGAGCTGATTGATAAGTACGATGTCGATATTATTCATACACACGATAATCTATCAAATGTGATAGTCGGGTTGGGTCGGGATCGTTGGCAATGTGCCTGTGTAGCCAGTGCCTATGGTTGGTGGGAACCTCGCTGGAATTTGAAGCGGCGTCTCTACTATTGGATAGAACGCAATGTGGCATTACCGGCTTTTGATCGGGTTTATACTGTTTCAAATGATATGAAAGGCAAGATTCTTCGTGGAGGAACACCGGACGAGCGCGCATGTGTCATCTATACTGGTCTCAACACGGATCTGTTCAAATCGCATCGTAGCAAGCAGGTGATTCGTGAAGAATTCGAGCTCCCTGAGAATGCCATTGTTGTGGGCTCAGTGGGGCGTCTTTATAAGGAGAAAGGGCACCACCTTCTGCTTGAGTCTGTTGCCGCATTGGTTGCCGATCACCCGCGCCTGTATGCATTGATTGTTGGGACGGGGTACTGGAAAGACACACTGGAGGAGCAGGCCAGAAAACTGGGTATTGATGATAGGGTGGTGTTTACTGGTTACTATGACAATCTAGTTGATGCCCTCGGCGCGATTGACATATTTGCTCAACCGAGCCTGCTTGAGGAAGGGCTGCCAACGTCATTGCTTGAAGCACAGGCCGCCGGGCTTCCCATCATTGCGGCGGATATTGGCGGCACGCGTGAAACGATTGAAAAGGGCGTGACCGGTGAACTGATCCAGCCTGGTGATGTGAGCGGGCTCTCTGCTGCCATACGGAGCCTTGTAGAAGACGAAGCGCTCAGGGCTAAAATGAGCGTTGCAGCGGTGGAGCGGATTCGCTCGATATTTACTGTGGAGAATATGATGGAAAAAATGAGCGAGACGTACTCTGAAGCCTATGAAGCATACCAGAATCGGTGATCGTTGATTTATTGTCCTGCCTCAGCTATACCGTCGATAGACTTCCAATGCTTGCTGCGCCGTCTTTCGCCAAGAAAACGCTTTTGCCCGCACCAGGCCTTTTTTGATAAGGTCATTGCGATGATCAGAGTGTCGGATGATTCTCTCCATTCCAGATGTTATCTCATCAACAGAGTAAGGGTTGATGAGTTCTGCTGCGCCACCGGATACTTCTGGAAGAGATGATAGATTGGAAGTTAAGACGGGTGTTCCACTGGCCATGGCCTCTACGACAGGGACTCCAAAACCTTCCCAGAGTGATGGAAAGACAAATACCTCCGCAGCGGCATACAAGGCAGGCAATTCTGCATTGGGAATATGCGCAGTTTCTATGACATGCTGACTTAGCTTTAATCGTTGTATGGTCTTATCGACTTCACTTCCAGACCATGTTTTATTTCCGGCGAGCACCAATTCGACATCCGGGTCGATATCATTCCTATATTGATTGAACGCCTCCAGTACTCGAAGCATATTTTTCCTGGGTTCGAAACGACCGACAAACAGCATGTAAGGCTTCGTAATGCCGTACTTGTCTTTAGCCAGATTTTGTGCTTCTTTACTGACTGGCTTGAAGTGATCATCCACGCCATTGTATATCACTGAGCACCGGTCTTCTGGTACGTGGTAGTTATCAATGGCCAGGTCACGGACATTAGCCGATACGCATAAAACCTGCTGCGCCGTATTCATGCCTCGCCAGATGAGGCCGTTTAGTCTCCAGCGTACGAGGGGAGGGAAGAGCTCAGGGCGCATGAAGGTGCTGGAGCAATGTAATGTAAAGGCGTAATCAACAGGCGAGAAAGGGGGAGGGATATATGCTGCATGCAAAAAGTCCAGCCCGTTGGTTTTAACGGCGCGAGGCAGGTGATAGGCCATGCCTAATGCCCGCGGTAATGGTGGAAGTACATGGAAGAAAATATTGGGGCGCGTCAGGCAAAAAGAGTCTGCCGCTCGTTGACTGAAGCAATAAATGTGATATTCGTTATCAGAATCCAATAAGGCGAGGTTCCGGACCAATCCATGCTCATAGGTCTCCGGGCCGCCTGCATTCCGGCCTGCCATGACAACAAAAATACCAATGCGCATCTTGAAAATAACCCTAAGTTGTTGTTGGTTTGATCAAGAGGAAATGAGGCACCATTCTCCACATCGCCATGCTCGTGAGCAGTATCTAGCGCTAATGTGAGTCGTCCACTGACCTATAGGCTCTCTAATGCTGGAAAATACGGGGCTGCCACCAGCGAGATAGATCGAGAGTAGGTCGTCAGTTTTGACATGGATGGTGTCAATCGATAGTGCGCCGCTACCTCTATCGCGGACTACTCGCCTTCGCCTCGCTATCCATGGCGAGTAGCGGATGAAGGGGGCATGATTCAATAAGTATCCGTCTAGAATAAGGTATATATAAAAGGAGCAACTGCGGAACCTTGAGTTAATACAATAAGGGCTCCCAATAATAATAAGATGATGATAATGGGTGCTAACCAATATTTTTTTCTGGCCTTCATGAAGTCACGAAGATCTTTTAGTAAATCCAGCATCAGAAGGGTCTCTCTACCTGTTTTCGGTCAGGTTTTTTGCTATGAATTCGGTAACTGGCAGCTTGATTAGAAAAACTTCTTGACATAGGGTCCTTTCCGAAAAGTCGCAAGAGAAGGCCTGTGGGGAGCACCACAAAATAAAATACCAGTCCCAGGATGATGCGGCTGTTAATATAGCCTAATACATTACCTATGGCCATCCAGACCCGATACACAGGGCGGAGGAGCCGGGGTCTAATTAAGGCGAAACTAAATAATGTGATTGCTATGGCCCAAGGCCATAGAGGGAAGTTAAACTCGAGTAGCCATGGAAAGAAAAGGCCAAATAATCCGGCCAGTATGCTGCCAGTGATCAAGCCAAAATCCCGCAACATAACATTATCCAGCGCTGGTGTGTTCTGCTTCATGATTTAATCCAGCGCATATTCGTTTTTCCAGTCACTATTATCCTGCCATTCAGGCTGTTTATGTTTGGACAGTAAGATGTTTTCCAGTACCAGATAATCCATCTCCGTTCTCATGAAGCAGCGGTAGGCATCTTCTGGTGACCCGACAATGGGTTCACCTCTAACATTAAAGGACGTATTCACCAATATTGGGCACCCTGTTTTTTTCTCGAAGGCTTCAATCAGTTTGTGAAAACGAGGGTTTGTATCACGATGTACTGTCTGAATGCGTGCTGTATAGTCCACATGAGTGACTGCCGGTATCTCTGAGCGTGAAATATTGAGTCTATCGATACCAAATAGATTTTTTTGCTCTGGAGTCATCGTCATTCGTTTATCTTCTTTTACCGGCGCAACGATCAGCATATAGGGGCTTTTTCTGTCAATATTGAACCATTCAGAAACGCGATCATCTTTCACCGCAGGAGCAAAGGGACGGAAAGATTCACGAAATTTTATTTTTAAATTCATCACAGACTGCATGTTTTTACTTCGCGGATCGCCAATAATAGAACGTCCTCCCAGAGCGCGCGGTCCAAATTCCATCCGTCCCTGAAACCAGCCTACGACCTGTTCATTGGCAAGGATGTCTGCCAATTGCTCCATCAATTCCTGATCTTCAAGTCGCTGGTAGTGTGCGCCAGTAGAGTCCAGAAATTCAATAATGGCATTATTATCAAACTGTGGGCCCAGATAAGAACCACGCATGTCATCAGCTGGATTGGCATTTCTATCCTTTTCCAGGTATTCATGCCAAATAGACAGGGCTGCACCAAGGGCTCCCCCGGCATCACCAGAGGCGGGTTGTATCCAGATATCTTTAAAGGGACCTTCCCGTAATATCCTGCCATTTGCGACGCAGTTTAGGGCCACACCACCTGCCATACACAAATTTTCTGTATCGAGTTCTTTAAATATTGTGCGACAAATGCGCAGCACAATATCTTCGGTCACCACCTGAATAGACCTAGCAAGATCCATTTCTTTTTGTGTGACCTCCGATTCTGGCATTCTTGGAGGTCCTCCAAATAATGAATCAAATTTGTGGTTAGTCATAGTGAGTCCGGTGGCATAATTGAAATAACTCATATCCAACCGAAAGCTGCCATCCTCTTTGAGATCAAGCAGGTTATCGAGGATGATGTCTACATATTTGGGATCCCCATAGGGTGCTAACCCCATTAACTTGTATTCACCAGAATTGACCCTAAAACCGGTGTAGTAAGTAAAGGCGGAATAGAGCAAACCCAGTGAATGAGGGAAATCTATTTCCCATTGAGGCGTCAATTGCTTGCCATCACCCAGCCACACAGAACTGGTGGCCCATTCGCCTACGCCATCAAGGCAAAGCACCGCTGCCTTTTCAAAAGGGCTGGGGAAAAATGCGGATGCAGCATGTGACTGGTGGTGTTCAGTAAAGAGAAGAGGGGGAAGGCTCTTTTCCTTAAGGTGGCCTAATTCAGCCAGGTTCTTTTTTAATACGGATTTAAGAAATAATTTTTCTTTGATCCAAATGGGCATGGCGGCTAGAAATGATCTGAATCCTGCAGGGGCAAATGCGAGGTAGGTTTCCAGTAATCGCTCAAATTTAAGCAGTGGTTTGTCATAAAAGACCACATAATCTATATCATCAAGCGATATTCCCCCTTCTGAAAGGCAATAACGAATGGCATGTTCTGGGAACGAGGCGTCATGTTTTTTACGAGTAAAGCGCTCTTCCTGCGCAGCAGCTAGGATTCGACCATCCTGAACCAGGGCAGCCGCACTGTCATGGTAAAAGGCAGAAATGCCAAGAATATTAATCATGAAGACGTCACTCGACGTAATTAGATTGGATTATTATAGGTTGGCCGAGGCATCTCGGCCAAGTTTATTTTCTTCATTTGAATATATTGTTCCGGTGACGGCATCGTTGTCCTTTATGAATGAATCACCCCGGTACGGTAGGGGACTCCAAATCTAGAGAGGATGGCGTCGTAATGTCGAGCAAACCCTATCTATAGGAATGATTGGCGGTACACCAGATTGTATAGACGGTAAGCGCCCGAGAATCCGCCCTCTTGACCCACGGTCTCCTCATGTGACAAGGCCCCAACGGCATCCTTGCCGATGGAGCCTTACGGGAACCGGGGCGGACAATTCGTATCCGCTAATGACATTCCCTGTTAGAGCCAGCTCTATTCCCGTTTCGCTGTCCGTTCATGTTGCCATGGCAATAGGGCCTCGATCTGTTCCAGTGTCTTGGCGTCACCGATATGTCGCGATACGTGCGCCAGATAGCCGAGTGGTTCCTGGCCGTTGGCCTTGGCTGTTTCGATCAGACTGCCCTTTGGCGCCCTGGTGCTGTTCTGTTCCAGCCAGGGCTTGAGGTCATCGAGCGCCGGCTGGGCGAGTTGCTGGCATTGCCGGGTCTTTTCTTCCGGCGGAAACGCCTGGATCTTCTGTTCGACGGCATACAGCTTACGGATCTTGCCGATCCCGACATCGGCCTTGCTGAGTTCACTTCGCTCATCCACATAGCCCGTGGTAGCGCGATCAAAACGAAAATGCCAATGGGTTACTTCGCCAGTTTCTGCCGAAGGGGGAGAATCTTTCCTCTTTCTCTCAACAAGAGCTCGAGGAGATCGCATGGAAGCGCAACACCCGGCCAAGAAAATTGCTAGACTGGCACAATGCCCGGCCGAACTCTTTCTGCCTGAAGACGCTTTCGATTTTAAAGCTTACTGGGCAGATAAACTTAACCTTGTTGCGCTTGGATGCTGAAATCGCAAAGTGAAAGCAGCTTAGGAAACACGACAACTATCTTGACAATCGTCGACTGCAATGCCAGTATTTTTTGAGTTAATTGTATGCTGGCACTCATAACATATATAATTAGAGGTGAGTAAAATGCATTCCTATAGATTCCCATATAATCTTCCTGGTTTCTTTTTACCTGTCCTCATCTCGGCCTGTATCTTTGCTACCGCTCATTCGCCCGCAGTGTCGGGGCAAACCATTTCCTCAGATAGTAGTTATGCACTCACGGGTAGCGAACAGAACCTTCGATTGAATGAAGGCGCTTCAGCGCGTGTTGGCGTGGGTAACGCCATTGCGAATACCATTACCGGAAATAGCCTGGCCAATGTCATATTTGGGCATAGTGCTGACGATACTCTGGTGGCTGGTTCGGGTGATGACGTCATAATGGGCGGGTTTGGGAATGATACGCTCTCGGGTCAGGACGGTGACGACATGTTGGTGGGTAATGATGGCGATGACCATCTCGTCGGTGGTCCGGGTAATGACATATTACGTGGTAATTCGCCCACAACTTTCAGCGCAATCATGAGTGTTTTGACTACAGCCGGAAATATTGAAGCCTGGCTTGCGGCACCCACAGTATCTCATCTTGAATCCGATGTTCGTTTCGGCGCCAGTTTGCCAGATGATGTGTTTTTTGGAATGGACCAGGAATTTCTTGAAGGGGGATTGAAGCCGCTGCGATTCAAAGGTGTCGATTGGATGGCCATTGTGGGGATTAACAGAACAGGTCTGCTCAGTGTGAGTATCGGCTCTGCTGATCAGCTTAATGGCATCCCATCCTCGAATACGGTGTGGAAGACATTCGACCTGGGAGTTACGCTGCAGCCGGACACCTGGTACAAGATCCATACCACCGTGAATTTTGGCACGCTAGAGTTTGTCAGTTTCAGGATCACGGGTCCCGGGGTTGATGTGACTCAAGACCTCTCTGGCCTGAATGTAACCTACGAAGAGTTTTTGCCCAGCAATGTTCCGGCGTTGACATTTTTTATGTGGGCGGCACGTTTACCGACTTCAGTGGATCTAAACGAGGGCCTGCCGGTTGTAGAATTTGATAATGTCAGATCCGGGTTTGAATACCAGGGGCAGATTGAATGGGCAATGAATAGTGGTTTTGACACCCAGACGGTCATCCCAACCCAGCCTAAGAGCGTAAATGGTTTCGAGCTGACCAAATACAAGGAAGGGGATTGGTATTTAGAACGTATTGGTGCTTCGGCCTGGATTGAGTCGTCTCCTCAGGGAAACAGTGGGATGGTCGTTGCCATGGGTGATTTTGACCGCACTTTCGGTTCTGATATCGATATCCTTGATGGTGGGCTGGGTGATGATGTTATGTTTGGTGGCCCATCAAATGATCAAATCATTGGCGGTGATGGAAAAGACGTCCTCAATGGTGGTGACGGCGATGATCGACTTGAAGGGGGTGCTGGAGATGACACCTTGCAAGGAGGCCGTGGAATTGATTTGCTGCTAGGAGGCACCGGCGATGATCTGTATGAGTTGCTCATAAACGACAATGGTGACCTGATACAGGAACGTGCTAATGAAGGTGATGACCGGGTCGAAACATGGTTAACCTATCACTTACCTGATAATGTCGAGAAGCTCCTGATCCATGAATCAGCAGGACCGATTGATGGCACCGGTAACGGTCTGAATAATTATATTTCTGGCAATGGTGATGCGAATACACTGGCAGGAAAAGGCGGCGATGATGACCTCCGAGGTGAAGGGGGGGATGATGTGCTTGATGGTGGGCTTGGTGCTGATACCCTGGATGGTGGAGCAGGAAGTGATTCCATGACAGGTGGCCCCGGTAACGATTTGTATATCGTAGGTGAGGCGGGAGATCAGGTTGTTGAAGCACAGGGCGAGGGAACGGATACCGTTTTTTCGCAAATCTCTTACGCGCTACCTCCGAATATTGAATCCTTGTCGCTTTTTTTCCTGGTGGGTCCGATTGATGGTACAGGCAATGACCTGGACAATTTTATCCATGGCAATGAGTTTTCCAACACCCTCAGGGGAGGGCTGGGGGACGATTGGTTAGACGGTTTTTTTGGTGTCGATACCATGCATGGTGGGCAGGGAGATGATACGTTCATTGTCGATGACGAAGATGATTCTGCTCAGGAACTTCCTGGAGAAGGCGATGACTTGGTGATAGCTTCTGTTTCTCATGCGCTTTTCCCTAACGTCGAGAGGCTGACCCTGAAAATGGGTTCCGGCCCGATTAATGGTGTCGGCAATAAGATAGACAATATTATTGTGGGCAATGAGTCACAGAATATTCTTATAGGAGATGATGGAGACGATTCATTAGACGGCCAGGCGGGTGTTGATGTGCTTCTCGGGGGCGTTGGCCATGATCGGCTTGATGGTGGGCCTGATGCGGATACTCTGGCTGGCCAGAATGGAGACGACCTCTATCTCATCGATCACAGCGGAGATGCCGTTATCGAATCTTTGGGAGAGGGATATGATCGAGTGATATCCTCGGTAACGTATCAGTTAAGTGATAATACCGAGATGCTGGTTCTAGCCGCCAGTTCGGCGGCTATCAATGGAACGGGCAATGGGCTTGATAATTATATTGTTGGCAATGCCCAGGCCAATGTATTGGCCGGAGGTGCAGGAAATGACATTATTGCCGGAGGTGGGGGTTCGGATACGCTAGCAGGTGGCGCTGGACAGGATGTGCTTACCGGTAATGGTGCCTTCGATGGCCTTGTTGATGGCCAAAGTGATGTTTTTCGTTATACCGGCTCTGATATTGGTGACACTCTGGTGGGTTTTGATAGCCGCTCTCCTGCAACCGGAGGCGATGTTTTGGATCTGTCTGTCCTTTATTCATTAATGGTTTCACCGGTTACCAGTTTTGATACTACATCCTTTCCAGGAAGCTGTTTGGTCATGGTCACCGGGAGTGGAGGCACACTAGAGCTCAGACTATTGATCATAGGAATCGCTAATGCGGCGGCACTTGATGACAATATCAGAATCTAGATCAATCGCACTCAGGATGTTACGGCTTTGTTGTCGAATATCCCATCTTTAGCCGTTTTGCAGTCAAACGTGGCCCCATGATTATGATCATCAGTCAATAATGGGTTCATTGTTCAGTAGCCCTCATCATGAGCAGGAAGCACACGCCAAATAATACGGTTTTCTGGTAAAATTACCCTTTTCAATCTGATGATAGGCGACGCTATGATAGAACCCGGGGTGATTCTCGTGACCGGTGGGGCGGGCATGATCGGTTCAAATCTAGTCCACAGGCTAAGGCAGCATGGACATAGAGTCATTGTTGTTGATAATTTGTGGCGTGGACGGCGTGAGAACTTACTGGACGCAAACGATCATCACGTGATCGACATGGAGCATGATTTTTACGATCGAGATCTTGCGTTGCCTGATCAACTGGATGATCTGTTAACGAATGTGGACTATCTATTTCATCTTGCCGATATTGTGGCAGGGATCGGCTACGTATTTTGCAATCAGGGTAGTATCTTTCGTCAGAACCTGTTGATCAATTCCAATGTGGTGACCTCAGCTCGCCGCTTCCCTGACATTAAGGGGCTGATCTACGTTGGAACGGCTTGCAGCTTCCCGGCAGACAAGCAAACAGGCGTTGATGCACCTCCCTTACGGGAGGAAGACCAGTACCCAGCGGCACCGGAATCTGCTTATGGATGGAGCAAACTGATGGGGGAATATGAAATGCAGCTTGCTGAAAAGGAAGTTGGGATTCCGGTATCTATTCCCGTTTTGCACAATGTCTATGGTGCACCATGTGATTTCGATTCCGGGAGGAGTCAAGTCATTCCGGCGCTGATCCAGAAGGCGTTACGAGCGCCAGATCAACCCTTTATCGTTTGGGGTAGCGGAGAGCAGGGGCGTGCTTTTGTCCACGTAAGGGACGTCATCGATGGCCTCATTGCCGCCATGGAACGTGGCTTGGGGAAAGGCATCATCCAGATTGGACCCGACTCTTGTACCCGTATCAAGGATATTGCCGAAACAGTTGCAGATATCTCAGGGAAAAATTTTGACATCACTTACGATACTACCCGTCCTGAAGGTGATCGTGGCCGATGTGCAGATTTTAGTAAAGCACGCAAGGAATTAGGTTGGACACCGCGAATAGATTTACGTGAGGGATTAGAGGAATTGTACGAATGGATATCGGCTCGTACCTGACTCTGTGTTTGATGATTCAGTTCCTCGGTTCTGAAATGGCCGACCCATGAAAGAGATCTGTGAATTGTTTCCCAAGTTTTTCCCAGTTATAGCTATCTTCGATGAGTCGTCGACCAGCTGAGGCGAGTTGATCACGCAACTCAGGTGAACGGAGAAGTTGCAGGGTTCTGTCGGCAATTTCTTCTGCTGATTCGGCTTTCATAATATTGACGCCATCAGTGACACTGACGCCTTCGTAGCCGATTGCAGTGGAAACCATCGGTGTGCCCAAGGCAAGCGATTCAAGGACTTTGAAGCGGACACCACCTGCCCCCAGTCTAAGAGGAACAACACAAATAGTTGCCGACGCAATTATGGTCCGGACGTCATCGACATATCCAGTATAATGTATGCCTTTATGCTGTGGGGCAGAACCATCGCTCGGGATAGGCCCTGTTACCCATAATCGTGCCTCGGGCACCACTTTGTGGATTAGGGGCAGCACTTCCTTACCAAAAAAATCGACAGCATCATGGTTGGGGCTATAAGTGACCGATCCCGGATAGACCAGGGTGTTGAGTTTTTTCTCGGCAAGCCCAAGTGGGTATTGATTGAGATCCAGGCCGTTAGGAATGATCTCAATCAGCTCTTCTGGCCAGTAACGTGCAAGCGAATCGAGATCTTCCTGTGAGTTAACGACGCAAACATCATAATGTTGTGCGATCTGTCGCAGATACTTTCCATATTTGAGACGACGAAGTCTCCACATTAAACTGTCAAGCCCTGAGGAAAGAGCTTGCATCCGTTCAAACTGTAACGTGGCTTCACAGACATAATCGAGTATTCGGGTACGGTCCTCCCATGGTTCGATATAAGGTGTCATAGCGGGGTCGCCTGCAATGATGATTGTAGGGTCGAAGTCGCGGACGATGGATTTAATTTTCTCCTCAGCCTGTTTGTTTTCATAGATTCGTACACCCCCAGGAACTCCAGACAAAAGACCCGTCAAAGTGTTTCCTTCCGGCGCCTGATTGACAGGTACCAGAGAAATACCGGAAAACCGGGGCAACATTTTCTGGCGCTGTTGTTCATCTCCCTCATGTTCACTAAAACAGGCGAGATAGACTTCATGATGCTGTCCCAGGTAGAGAGCAAGATGTGCGAAACGGTGCTTCTGGCCCATGTCGGGAGGGAAAGGAAGATTAGGAAAAAGAATAAGGATACGCATGGTTTGATCTGTTCGGTTGGTCAAAAAATAGTGACGTGTTGGCTTGGTTTGTTATTGACCCCTGCAATCAATCGCAACATCTGGAGTTAGGATGAAGTTATCAATGTCATTATTGATTTCAAGGCAGGTATTATCAAGAATTAATGTGTTGCGGATAGAAATGGGGTGTCGAATAGTGACGTTTGAGCCGACTACACAGTTCTCAAGTTTGGCGCCATTTACAAGTGACAAGTTGCTTCCGCAGAGAGCGTCTTGTTTTAGTTCCCTGGAGACTCTCAGGTTGCACCTTAGCAAATCTGAAGGAAAGGTCAGGTTGATGTCATCTTCGATGGCATAGGTGACACTGACGGGTTGGCCGCTGTCGATCATGATCTGAATTGATTCTGTTATTTCATATTCATTTCGCAAAGCGGTACGTGGAGTTCGAGCGATGGCATCAAAAATATCAGGACTAAATAAATAGAGCCCGACTCCTTTCAGGCGGTTGGAAACCGATCGTGGTTTCTCGATAACACGTGTTACAAGATTGTTTTCATTCAGTGTGACCGAAAAATTTTTACGAATAGCCGTATGGTCAGCCTCGTCCTTGACTGCCAGGACAGCTCCAGAACCTTGTTTGAAATATTGATCGACCATGCCCTGAAGATCGCGCGGGAGAAAAAATATATCGCCTAAAAACAGAAGAAATGGTGTAGATAAAAGATCTCTTGCCTGTCCAACCGCGTGGGCAATGCCCAGCCGGTCGCATTGTTCGGTGTAGCGGATGTTGACCCCCAGTGACTCACCATTGCCGAGTGATTCGGCAATCATATGGCCACCGTGCCCAATAACAACCACGATATCGACGATTCCCACAGATTTAAGGTTTTCTATATGGTGCTTTATCAAGGGGCGATTGCATACTGGTAGCATCGCTTTTGGATAACGGCGGCCAATATCACCCATGCGACTGCCGATACCTGCCGCTAGAATCACACCAGAAAGAGGTTGATTCAGACTCAACGTACCACCAGCCTACGCATTTCATCAGACAGGATCAGCACTGCTGCGCGCCCACTCAGACCCATGATTGCCACCAGGTTCATCGGGTTCCATGTCGAATGAATGTAATGCTTTCTATAGAAACGGTAAGCGCCAGTATGAAAGTCAATTATCATCTTCACACGCCTGCCCGTTCGATGTTTCGCCTTGATATTCTCATTGTGAATGACCTCGGAGTCAGGCAGAGAGAAAATCTTCCATTTTTTTTCCTTGATTCGGTAGCACCAGTCAGTATCTGACCAGTAAACGAAAAACTGCTCATCATAGGCTCCAACAGAATCGATAACCTCATGGCGTACGAGCATACACGCCGTTGAAAGCGTATCGACCTCGAAGGGTACGGTCTCATCGTCAAAGTCGTTCATGAGATATCGCCGCGAGAAGCGGTTGGCAGGAAACCAGCGCGTCATCAAGGAGCGGCGTCCAAAGAGCGCATTCATGGGGGAAGGAAATCTCCTCGCTGTTTGCTGTGTCGTTCCATCAGGGTAGATCAGGGCGCAGCCAACAGCACCTGCATCAGACCTGTGATTGAGAAAATCGACCATATGATTGATTGAATCAGGGAACACGACTGTGTCGTTGTCCAGTGAAAGGAGGTGGCGACCGCTACTTTTTCTAACCCCAAGGTTGAATCCCTTGGTCAGACCTATGTTTTCTTTACAACGCGTGACCTTGACGTATGGAAACTGTTTCTCAATGGTTGATGCGCTGTCGTCGATGGACGCATTATCGATAAGAATGATCTCGAATTGTCCATTTGGTGGGTTCTGTTCGAGTGAACGAAGGCATTCGAGTACTAGGTTGCCACCGTTATAGTTGACGATAATGATTGATAGTTCCAAAGTTTTCCCCGGCAAACAACGTAACTGTTATTTTACTATATGGAGTCACTGCTGTCCCATAAAGAGCGAATAAAAAAGGCTTGAAAATCCACTTGTTTTGATGCGATGAAATTACCGCAAATCATTGATAAAAATAAATATATAGAGGCTTTATCCATCATAATGCCGTGTTCTCTCAATTACTCAAACTGGTTCCGAGGCATGAATTTTAGGGCCTAGCGATCTAACATCATGAATGCCGTAAATTGCGCAAGCTGAGCCGTTGGTCGCAGTTCGTCGCTATGGCGACTGCACAACTATCAGGGCGCAGAAGCCTCCGCGATGTGGTCAGCAATCTCTCTGTCCAGTCTGCCAAGCGCTACCATTTGTGCATCGGGGCTGCGCGAGCCAATCCTCGCTTGCCCGAGTCAATCAGGTCCAGCCTTATACGCCCTACGAGCACCTGGCGGCCGGCAAGCTGCTTTCCCGATGCCAGGGCCATACGCCCCATCATGGATTCCGCTTCAAGAACAAACGGTACTCGCTTGACGCCTCGACCATAGATCTCGGTCTCAACGTCTTTCCATGGGCCAAACTCCGCACCACCAAGGGCGCTGTCAAAATCCATGTCGGTCTGGATCACGATGGACTGTTGCCCACCTTCCTAACCATCACCGCCGCCCGGAGCTTGGCCTTGCCCAAGCGCGGTATTGTGGTCTGTGACCGTGGTTTATAACGATTACTCATGGTATAACCAACTCAATTCACAAAGTATTTTCTTTATTACACGGCTACGAAAAAACGCCCGCTATCGCGTCATCGAACGTCGTAGCGTGATCAAGCGATACAACTGACTGGCACCAAGGGCTGCAACTGACCGATCAATTTCAGACCTCCCTGCGGTTTTCATGAAAGTTTATGGGACAGCAGTGATATGGAGTAAATGTCTGGATATATATTGATCATGGTAAGCCAGACTGACTATGCGGCGTGAAGGTGTGCTGAACGTTATTGCGTTTTTTTAAATTCGTTGGCTCTCATGGTTTTTTTCCTTGATCAAGAGAGATGGTTACAGGAATATCCTTGATACCCTTTGCTTCCTTGCTGGGGTGGTGTTTGAAGATATCACAGCCGTCACATACCGTTCGCTGCCGGTTAGGAATGCTCTTCTTGGAATACAGTGATCGCGCTGAGCGAAAAAGATCATTGTTCCAAACTTTACCGATATCGATATTTCCCTTAAGCAGTTTCAGGTCACCAAAGTCACGCTTTTGCTTGTAAACAATGCAACAGGGCGATACACCGCCATCTGCATTAACGGTCATAGAACGATAAAGGTAGTAGCAGGGAGAGGGCTTATCTGCTTGGCCATAGGTCTGTTCCAGATGGTCCGATTCACTACGACCGCTGGCCTTGACGGGGAACCATTCGTTTGCAAGCTGCTTGCGGTCCTCCGTTTCGAAGGGAAGGCCAACGGGAATAAAACGCATCACATCAACACCAATTTCCTGGGATAGCCGCTCCGCTTCTTCAACGCGACCTTCGTTATGCTTCATAACGATGTACTGCCACTCAATGATCGGATACTTGAGCCCTCGTTCCTTTTTGCGTCGGATGATCTCGCGGAGATTTGCGACGACACGGTCAAAATCACCACGAACTCGGTATTTGACGTAGGATTCCTGGTCGACACCGTCAAGGGATATAACGAGATACTCCAGCCCGCTGTCGAGTAGGTTGTCAATATCTTCGGATGTCGTGGTGACGAGGTTTGAGCTCAGGTTTGTTCCAATGTTTTGGGCCTGGGCATACTTGATCATGCGAAAGATGTCTTTGTTGATCATCGACTCGCCCCAGTTGTGCATGATGACTTCAAACAAGTAGGGGGTATGCGGATCCAGATAACGCTTGAACTGATCAAATGACATCATGGACTGTTCACGACCGAGTTCCCCCATTCCAGTGGGGCATAGGGGGCAGCGGAGATTGCAGTAGTTACAGGGGTCAAGAAACATCAGATAGGGCCGCCCACGAACTTCAGTCAGGCGCAGCTTACGTTCTATCTCAGTCTGAACGAGATTGAACCATTTCCTCATGGTCCCATGCCCGAGAACAGAACGGGCATGCCGTTCCATGCGCGAGTACTGGGGTATCTTCTTTAGATATTTTTCGGCAAGTGACATGGCAGTGATATTACATCCCGCCGTCGAAAGTGGCCATCATGCGAATCGTTTTGAGGAGAATTTTGAAGTCGTTTTTTAGACTATGATTATGGACGTACTCCAAGTCCAGCCTGATAGTTTCAGCAAAGGTCAGGTCTCCGCGGCCTGAAACCTGGGCCAGTCCGGTGATACCCGGTCGTACAGAAAACTTATCCAGAGACTCGCCATGATAGTAGTGACGCATCTGTAGCATTTCTGGGCGTGGGCCGACCAGTGCCATATCGCCTGTCAGTACGTGCCAGAAATTGGGCAATTCATCAAGGCTGGTTTGGCGCAGCCAATGCCCCACTCGTGTTACACGCGGATCGTTTTCAATTTGTAGTCGCACATCGCCGACTTCATCATCGGAAAACTGGTAGGCACATAGATCGGGAAAACGCACCGCTGCATCGATATGGTGCGTCCGTAGTTTGAGAAAGGTAAAGGGCTTTCCACCTTTGGCAATACGTTGCTGGCGGAAGAAGGCCGGGCCGGGCGAGTCCAAACGAATCATCACGGCGAGAATCATAATCAGCGGCAAGGAAAGCAATAAAGCTATAACCGAGAATATGATTTCAAACGATCTAAGGAAAAGGTAGGCAAGTTTTGATAGGGGGCCTGATGCTAACCGTAGCGATGTTGCAGCTGCCCCTTCGTGGCTTAGAGAATCAGAATTCTTTAAAATATTTGACCTTGGCACAAGCATCACCTACTTGTTTAGTAGTATATTTGACTTCATCCATAAAGACGTACAGGTAAAATTTGGATAAAGCGCCTACAAATCCCTGTTATATTTCGATTGATCACTGACGCCAGAATACAGAGCACGTACAATGAACATTGTACCATAGTTTTGGGATGATTGGCTCAATCTAAAGTCTTGTCCTGACATTTAAGCGCTGTAATAGCGCTTTATTAACCATAGAATTAGAACAGCCAGTCCCGTTGTTTTTGCCGTTTAAACATAATTATGCAGGTTGGAACGCTTATTATGATTAAATGGTTCTGTGGCAGTAGTTGAACGGCTGGTTCCACTAAACCCCGTCATTACTAAGGAGCAGAGCGACACGGAAATCTCTATTTTATGCGTTGAAAAAGCCATGTCTCTGTGGTCATTATCAGGATATTGCCACGCTGTGCTCGCAATGACAAGGGATCGGTAATTGTGGGTCGTGAGCAGGCTCTAGTTAATTGTCCATCATAAGGTTTAAACCACCGGCTTTAGCTGGTCAGCTTTAGCTGCGACAATAGGCTGCACGAGAAGGAGATGCGGCATGGAGTATCGGTACGGTAGTCATACAGTATTCTAAATTGAGTACCATTTTTTCTGGGTTACGAAGTATAGTCACAAGGTTCTGAGGGGGAGGTTGCGGAGCGAGTACGAAAGCTCGTGAGGGGGACCTGTGAAGCCTTTGAGATCAGGGTTATCAAGGGTGTGGTGAGTAAGGGCCACGTGCATGTACCGACCAGTTGCCCACCGATGATGGCGCCGAGCAAGATTATGAGGCGGATCAAGGGTTGCACCTCGAGCAAGCTGCTTGAAGAGTTTCCGCACGTGAAGAAGAAGTATTGGGGCCGACATTTCTGGGCAAGAGGCTACTTCTGTGCGACGGTAGACCAGATGACGGAAGCAATGATAGAGGAATATTTGGAGCATCGATACCGAACGATGATTTCAAGATGGAGCCTGATTAAGACGCGTCGTTTAGGCGACGCGTCTCCGGACTTTCAGTCCGTAATTCAAACCCACTAGCTTTAGCTGATGGTTGTTTAGTCGCATAGTCGTTCATGGACTGAGAGAGCAAGTGGTGGTGTTGAGTATTATTGTGGAGGTCCATCAAATAAAAATTGGGAAAACGTAAAAATAGACCTAATCGGAATAATGGATAAGAGAAGGCGTGGATTGAGTATAACTAATTGATATTACATAGTTTAACTATATGTGAGGGGGCAGTTGTTGGTGCTGGCAGCGTTGTTACAAAAGATGTTCCGCCTTGGACCTGATCCCAGCCAGCTTGTTGATTCAGCTGCAATTGGAGGGCTCGTTGCTGAGGCCGGTCTTGCCGTCAATGTTGTGGTGAAATGGGGTGAAGCCTTGCCTTTTCCTGATAATCACTTTGATCTTGTTCGCTGTCGCGCAGTACTTCAGCACGCCAAGGATCTTTCTGCTTTATTTCGCGGGATTGGTAGGGCGCTCATACCCGGCGGCAGGTTAGTTGCTACACGAGAGCATGCCATCGGCCAGCCTTCTGACCTTGAAAGGTTCTTTGAGCTGCACCCTTTACACAGGTTATATGATGGTGAATATTCCTATCTTCTCTGTGCCTATCTTGGTGCGATACGAGGTGGCGATCTCGAACTCATCAAGGTATTGAATCCTTATGAATCCGATATCAATCTGTTTCCTCAACCCCTAGCGGACATCAAAATTCGGATTGCTGAAAAGTTACATTGCCCCGTTTATTTTGTTCCAACCTGGCTAGTTCATTTTGTGGGTGGGCGGATTCATTTTCCAGGCAGGTTATATAGTTTTATCGCAATGAAAGCAGAATGAAAATACTCATCACCGGGGCATCTGGATTCATTGGCAGGCAACTCTCTCAGGCGCTTCACTATGCAGGTCATGAGATCAGTGGCATTGGCCATGGTGATGGATTTGACTGGGAAACTGGTGGTTTGAGTCACTGGGAATCTGGTTCTGTTACTCTTGAAAGCCTAGTTAAGCTGGGTCAAAAACCAGATCTGATTATTCATTGTGCCGGGGGGGCGTCTGTGGGGCCTTCAATAGAGGCACCAATGGATGATTTTAACCGGACTGTGAGTGCAACCTCGGCCGTTCTTGAATATATTCGCACCTCATCGACCAGGAGTCGGTTGATTTACTTATCCAGTGGTGCCGTATACGGCAACACGGATATACAGCCTATTACTGAAGACATACCAGCTAATCCGGTATCACCTTATGGCACTCACAAATTGATGGCAGAGCATTTATGTTCGCTCTACGCTAGACAATTTAAGGTTCACACTACAGTAATCCGATTCTTTTCCATCTATGGCGAAGGTCTCCGCAAACAACTGCTTTGGGACGCGTGCCAAAAATTCAGCAAAGGCGAATTTTCATTTTTTGGTACGGGTGAAGAAATTCGTGACTGGCTTCATGTCTCTGATGCCATTCGCTTAATTGAATGTATTACAAGGAAAAATACTATATCACCATTCACCGTTATTAACGGGGGCAGTGGCAAAGGGATTCGTATTCGAGACATTCTTAACAGGGTGATGCAGGGGTTAGCTATTGATGCCCCATTGGTTTTCTCTAACCAACACAAGGCTGGTGACCCGGGTTGTTTCATTGCGGACGTAACACAGGCTCACTCGCTAGGCTGGAAGTCATTGATTAACATTGATGAGGGTATCAAGCTTTATTGCCAGTGGTACAAGGCCCTCGCTCAATGAGGGTAGCGATTGCCATTGAAAGTAGGAGTAGCGACTGGATCGGTGGAATCAACTATTTTCGCAACCTGATAGATTCGACGCGCTCTAAACCCAAGTGCAACATTCTTTATGGGAAAATGCCGCATGACAAGAAAATACACCGTAAGCGGTTAACAAACGACATGTTTGTTAACCCGATGCTGATCTGATCTTTGCCGAAATTGCCAGGCAACAACGCTTCGATCGCCTCAAGGGGTTCAACCTTCGGCAGCTCTGTGAGCAGGTGCCCGCAGGTAGGCATAGGGCTCCAGCCCATTGGCCTCGGCCGCCTCAATGAGGAGTTATAATCGATCAAACACCAGATTCGGTTATAACTCAGGAAAGCCCTAAAATCCACACAAACACGGGAAAAATCACTATTATATCAAAAGTGTATGCGGTTATTCTTTCGCCAACCCTGGTAAATCAGAGTAAGCGGTATTATGCCAGGATGAAAATCAAGACTCAGGCGTGAGTCAGAACCGAACCGATGACTGTAACATTTAGGCCATCCAGAATACGCAATATCTCACGCACTTCTTCACGACTGTGCTGGTCTTCAGCCATAGCAAGCACCACACCGTCGGAATACGATGCGATCACTGCCGCGTCTGAATGCGTCCCTATCGACGAGGAATCGATGATGATTCTGTGAAATCGAGTCCGGAGATCGTGAATCAACGGCGCATAATTTTCTGAAAGGAATACGGATAGAACATCTTTGGGCTCTGAACCTCCCGAAAGAAATGATAGCCTTGGCACGCCCGTTTCCTGTAAGACTGATCCAAGATCCAGGTCTTTTTCTAAATACTCTGTTAATCCAGGCGCTGGATTCAACCCAAGCCTTGCGTGCTGTGAAGATACTCGAAAATCTGCATCAATAAGCAAGATCTGACCACGATCCATAAGGGCAAAAGCGATCGCCAGTTGGGTTGCAATTATCGACGAATTTTCTTCGCCGTTAACACTGCTCATCATAATCACTCGCTGGTCATCCTCGAGCGAGGATTCCAGGCGTGTGGCTAAAAGTATCGCATCCTCTGATATTAAGCGCCCATTTTCAGAGGTATGATTTAACACTTCCAGCAATTGGTGAGCCGTTAAAGCCCCTGTTTCGACCATCAGAAAGCCGATCAGGACACGATCACCGTCATGCTTTAACCTTGTTTCCTGCTCAGACAGTGCATCTGTCACTTCCTGCCGGGATGCAAATCCCAGGCTTACTGCGGCATCCCCAAAGCGTTTACGTCTTGTCATGATGTGTTTCCGGTTTTCCCAGGCGCTGGGTACTGGCGTCCTTTGTACTCTGCATTGACTCCGATGCCTGGAGGCTATTTTCGGATTCCCGCACAATGAGATGCATAGCACACACAAGGCCTGCCACTAACCACCAACCCTTGAGCGGAAAGTGAAATACATCAACCTGCACCGCAAAAAGAGCGACAGATATCATTGCAATTTGGCATGCAATCATAAACCAATATTGCTCTTCTGTTTCAGGGTGCTTTCGAAATAGAGCAGCTAGCCGAAAAGAATACCACATCACCCAGCCAAGAAAGGCAATAAAAAAGGCCCAACCGAAGATTCCCGTGTCAATCATCGTCTGTAAGTATTCATTGTGGACACTGATCGAATCGGGATCAAAATCAGGGTGATGCATTGATTCAGCCAGAACAGTCCTGTTGCCTGCCCCTATACCGATGAGCCAGTTATCATGCACAACCCTCAAGCCTGTCGCCCAGAGAGCAAAGCGAGCCGTTATGTTATTTGAGTGTTCCGATGAATAATTCGCAGGATCCAGGGCTCGCTTGTACACTGAATCAGGCACAACCAATGCCAACCCCCCCCCTCCAACAAGCAATATGGTCAACAACATCCCGGGAGTGACCTGGTAGAGCCGCCTAAACCCACAGAGCAGAATTGTCAGGGGTGCAAAGACCATGACGGCCCGGGTATTAGTCAGTAGCAGATTATACAGTATCAACAAACCACTCAGCAGAATAACGAGCCGCCACCCTTTGGATTGGGTACTGCGAAATAAGTAAAAAATAAAAGGTAATGTCAATATAAGGTTAATCCCATAAACAGCGGCATTAGATGTGGTCCCCATCGCCCGACGTACCGCACCAATATAATTTTGCTCCGATGTGGAATTCCAGACCGTACTAAAGCGGTAAGCCGTATCACCGATATGGCTAGCCGAAATGACATCCCCAAGGTACCAGTCAAATACGGTATAGAGTGCGATTAACACCGTGGCAACTATCCATACACGAACTGCGAGCCGAGCGAGCGACCAGCTTCTGACGACATTAATGATCAGAAAGAAAAACATCAGGTTTCCGAGTATGGTTGTCACATGACCTTCCGTAGCAAGTGGATCCTGAGCATAGGATAGCCCTATCAACGAAACCAGAAAAAACCCCGTGTACAAAAATATCGGAACGTCTAGTTTAAGCTCCTGCTTTCTGATTGCCATGTGCAGGAGCACGCTAGCCAGCGTAATCGCCCCTACAATGCGCATCAGCGAAATAAAATGGACTGTAGAATCATCTCCGAAACGCCCTAGCCGCTCTATTGGCACGACAAAACTGGTCGCTAAAAACCCTAGTTCGGGGAAGAGAATAACGACAGATGCGAATGCAATTCCGAAAACTGCAGTGATGGCCAAAAGTGCTGATTCAGCCGAAGAGGCCATGGCGACGATGGCAGTACCGATGAAGCCGGTCCCTATGGCGGGCAATGAGCTAAGAAAGCGTTTTGGCGGCAGTGTCATTTCACAACACACCGGGAAAACAGGCCATTACCCACAGTATGGGCAAGAATTCATAGCGATAGCTAGACCACAACATCCGACTGATGGTGAAAAGCCATCATAATTACTTGTAAATATTAATGTATCTGTGGCCATACCCTTACCTCATTGGCTATTTAAACTCGGGAAATTCTTACAGAATGGCACAGCCTGAACAAGGCTCAGATAAACTATTTTGGAGGCATTATCCATGATATGCTCACTTTTGTCACAATGTCACATCTATCGGTAGACATTCTCAACAAAAGCGTCCTTGCGAAATTAATTTTAAGGTAAGCCCATGATATCAGTCCTCAAAAACTGGAATGAAATTGGTGAAGCGACAAAGGCATTGCGCAAGCGCCGACTCCCACACCATGGGTTAGCGGAAAAAGACTGGGATCTAATCCAGATAGTACGGCTCATGGCTGGAGTTGCTGAGTCAGCACCGATCGTTGATCTTGGTTGTGGAGGGCTATACACGCTCAAACTCCTTGAAGCCATGGGCTTTCGTCAACTGTCTGGAATCGATTTCAAGGTCGACTTGATAACACGCCCCTTACAGCTGAAACGCCTAGTAAGCAAAGGTCGGTTGCCATTCAAAGTCCACCAAGGTGACATATTAAAGACACCGTTTCCTGACGAGACATTCGAAGTTGCTATCTCACTTTCCACCATCGAACACAACGTCAACCTTGACAATTTCTTTGCTGAGGCCAGTCGAATACTGAAACCCGGCGGCAGGCTTTTCCTTTCTACAGACTACTGGCCAGATGGTGTCGAACAGTCACCAGATCTATTCGGGCTTCCCTGGCATATTTTCAATAAAAATGAAGCCGAGAAAATACCCATAATTGCTATGAAATATGGACTCCAACTCATTGACCAGGATTCAACCTTGACGGACGCAGAAGACCGCACTGTGGTCTGGCAGGGTTGTGAATATACATTTCTTTCAATGGCTTTTTCTAAAGTTGCCCCTACCGTTTGAGGCGCAATATGGCGAACAACCTTGTTTATATCAGCCTGACCACAAGGACACGCACCGCCTTACTAATACTGTTAGCATCATGCGTTCTACCCGGGCCGCCAGCTTTTGCTGCTTTCCCACAGATAGGTTTTCAATCAGCACAGGATCTATTCGAATGCAGCCCGCCTGACTCGATCAGTTTTGATCAAAATACAATGCAATGGGATATGCATTATCTCCCGCAGCAATATAAATGGTGTTCTAAGGAGATCCCTGTAAACCCTGACTCTAAAATGGACGGCATAAGCTTTCGAATCAAAAGTGATGCTGAAGGGCCACTTTGGTTGCAAATAGAAGAAGTTGATGGCGAAGGCTATTACAAGCTTATTTTTCCTGGGAATGACTGGTCGACAGAATCATTTCCATTGTCTGCAATGACGCTCAATGATGATAAGGTTGCAAATGGAAAGCTTGATGTCAATAAAATATCAAAAATACTCGTACTTGACTCTGCCGGCCTTGAAGGCGCAAAAGGCAGGCGTTCAGTCTGGTTCTCTGACTGGAAATGGACGAGCACACAGAAGACAACAAACCCTAGACCAACGACATCACCATCTGCTACCAGCCCCCCTACTGAAGCCATTTCTCGTATCACAAAATCACTGTCAACTGGAAAGGTTGGCTTAAGCGCTGTTCCCCCGAGTTACAAAGATACGATCGAAAACTGGAAAATTATTTTTTCCAGGGCAGAAGAAATCGGAGTTCAACTGCTCTCCGCCGGAAATGCCCAATGGACAGATGAAATTGAACCTCAACCAGGTATCTATAGTTGGGAGTCTTACGATCGATTTTTCTCCGTTCTTGAAAGCAACCATCACAAATTTGAATTGTCTTTCGACCTGCCTGGGTTCTTTTTTCATGCAGATATTCAAAAACCCAGTCATTTACCTGTGAAAAGCATTACTGATCCCACCTACCTAAAACATTACAAGCGAATGCTGACATCTTTTCTTGATCGCTTTGGGCCAAAAATAGACTATATCGTCATCCATGCTGAAGGGGCATACAGCTATTTTGAGAAGCATCCTGACCACATGGCCACCTATACCCGTTTGCTCAGGCAAGTTGGTCAATATATAAAACAACACTCCCCTCATATTCTACTAGGAGTCAACACAGATCCATTTAACAAGACCCCAATACTTTCCCCCATCAACAATGCTGTAGATTTCATGGCATATGATATTTTTCAATCCGACGATGTTCAATCTCCGGCTGAGCTAGAGCCTATGATCCAGAAATTAATCCAGATTGGTTCAGGGAAAAAAATAGCCATCCAGAATGGTGGCTGGTCCACATCTCGGCTTGAAGGAAGCACCGAACAACAACAAGTAGATTTTATTCGCGAATTTTATCGACTACTTTACAAATACCGCGAGCAAATTGAGTATGCATCCTTCTATTTGTTATATGATGAAGACATCGAATTCATGACTCCACTCTACAAGAGCGTCGTTCCAGATGCCCCTGATAATTTCCTGAAAAAGATGGTCGAATCCAACGCAAGGTTTGGGTTGTTTCATGTGGATGGCAGCCCTAAACCGGGCTGGAGCATACTCAAAGAAGAGGTCAATAAATATTACAAAAATTACCCCTAGCGGTCGCGGCAAAAGGAATAGCTGCCGCGTAGACGAGGCGTTTTTGCGACAGGAGGTCCAAAAACAATACCGAGGTAACGGCACTATCGATGTGAATACTCCACCGGCACAAGCCAGTGGCTTCAGGTTAAGACTAAACGCCAGATCGATCTGCCCTACGGCCGATTCCCGTCGCTACACAACAGCAAAACATAATCGGGCTCAGGCGGCTTCTGGTTTTTAATGTATTTCTTCCATACCTCATCGGTCACATTCCCACTCGACGCCACCCAATATCCCCTCGCCCAGAGATGCTGTCCCCAGTATCTCTTCCTCAACGCCTTGTACTCAGGCAACAAACGGCGTGAACCCTGACCCTTCAGATACTATACTGGATCGCTCGGCGCGCCGATTCTGCGACCGATATGGTGGCGACGAGCTATCGACCCCGCGTGGGGCCCGCGCCCTGCGGCATGTGCGCAATCAAACCATCATCCGTCGATACTGCGTCGGCGACAGCGCGGCAAAGATTGCCAGAGACTACCGGATGACAGAGCGTTGGGTTTATGCGATCGTTGGGCACCAGGATCTGGATCGGCGTCAGGGCACTTTGTTTTGAAGCTGAGCAATATTCGTAATAGTTAACGAGGGATCAAATGAAACGTCTAGTTCGTGGTATTGGGGCTTTGCTGGTAATTGCGGTTTTAGGCGGATGCACGGCGAGGATGGGGGATTTGTCGATTGTTGCGAATCAAAATATCGACATGGATCATCTGGAACGTTACGAGGCAAAGGGAGCGCGGGCCGAAGGCACGGATACGACGCATCTCGTACTGTTTTTCCCAATTGGCAGCGCCAGTGTCGAGGAAGCGCTTGACGATGCTGTGGCCAGCGTCCCGGGTGCGGTTGGTCTCACTGATGCCACCCTGCGCTACAGCTGGTGGTGGCTGTTCTACTACGGCCAAACCAATTTGACGATCGAGGGGACGCCGTTGATCGATACCAAGCAGGTTATCAGTGCTGCGCCAACTGAAGAGTAAAGATCCGATGAACCCCTTCAGCGTTAGCTGGAGGGGATACTAACGCAATTAGAGCTTGTTCTTGAAACGAAAGCCATGGCGGGGGGGGCATGGCCCTGGCATCAGGCAAGCAGCTTGCCAGCCAACTGCTCGTAGAGCGTATAGGGCTGCACCTGGTTGACACGGGCTAGCGAGAATCGGCTCACGGCCTCGGTACCCAAACGATAGAGCTTGGCGGACTGGGCAGAGAGATTGCTGACCACATCGCGGAGGCTCCTGCGCCCTGATAGTTGTGCAGTCGCCATCGCGATGAACTGCGACCAACGGCTCAGCTTGCGCCGACGTCACCCCATCTTGAGTAGCAGTTTTGTTTAGAGTCTTGTTGGCGTTGGATCGCGAGACCCTCGAATTCATGCCTCGGAATCAGTTTGAGCAATTGAGAGAACACGGTATTATGATGGTCCAAGGCTTGATCTCCTGATTTTTTATCAATGACTTGTCGTGATTTCATTGTATCAAAACAGGCGGATTTTCAAGCCTTTTTATTCATTGTTTATGGGACAGCAGTGATTCAGGGTATTCTGTCTATTCTGTGTGGGATGGGCCCGTTAAACGATAACGATATAGTTGGTGCTAACCAATTAGCGCCTCGATTTGTTGATGCGTATTTCGCCCTTGGTCTGATTTGATGGCCATAATAAATAGACATTTCCCACTGCTCGTTTCGGCCCAAATCTTGCCAACCTGATTCTTTTCCCGTGAGTCATCGTTGGTTAGGTAGGCTTCACCTTTGTATTCGACGACAAGCAGGCGGCCATCTTCCAGTTCCGCCACGAAGTCAGGGTAAAACCAGCCGTTGGCGACGGGCAGGCGGAAAGAGGCTTGGTGCCGGTTTACTAGGTTTCGGACCCAATGCTTGATCTTAGGGTGTGCGTCAATTGCTTGAGCGCATTCATACTCTTCGCCATCCGCTTTTAAATCTTCAATGACGGGATAATAGTGCTTCTTGAACTTGAAGCGCCCGCAATAAAAGGGGCTACGTGCCGGGTATATCCCCGGCTCAAACCCAAATTCATAACGAAAGCTGGATTTCAGCGGCACTGAGTCGCTAAATAGTGCTTGCTGGAACCCGATTGATGCCGCCCTTTCTTGCAGTATCGTCAGCCGTTGGCGCACGGCGCGGACCAACAGAAACTTGCTGCGGATCAACGCGGTCAAGGTGTATCCCTTTTCTCGGATGAGATGTGAGATGGTGGCGGTTAGAAAGCGGTTGAGAATGACCTGATTCAGCGATGGGTTGCGCAACTGCCTATCCAGCCAGCGCACCAGATCGTTCTCGGTAATCTCGGTTTCGATCAGGTCGAGATTGTAGACTTCCTTCTCTTCGGCGACATGGTAGGTAACCTTTTTTCCTTCCAGATCCACCTCAAAGGTGGTGTCGCTCTGCTTGAGCGAGAAGTTGGGCAACTCAATGGCAAAATCCAACGGTGACCAGTCGCCATTCAAGAACAGGAATGTTTCCGGCTCCACTAACTCCAGATCTCCCTGTTGCCCGGTGCATAGGCGCGGTAGAGGTGCAAATATCACGCCGCGCTCAGAAGGTGAAAGTGTCGCCTCGATGCGTGCGTTATGCTGCTCTATCTGCCCCAATAGCTCCTTTTTGTCATTGCTTTTGAGCGGTTTTAGAATTTCACTATGCAAGCTTTCGTCCAGCTTTCCTTTTACCTCAAGTCTGACGCCGCTTTCCGTTTCAACGATCGAGATATCACCCAGTAGTGGCTCATGTTCCGGTTTAAAGTCGGGCTTGCATGGCAGGTCAATGGTTAGGGGCGGTTCTTCCGGCGGTGTGAATGTGTCATGGCCGAATAGATCATCGGGATCACCATGGCGAATATGCGCCGGAACCTCCATGGCTTCGAAACCCATATCCACAAGTTTGTCGGTCAACGTTTTGGCGACTTCTGAAAACTTGGGTGACGCTAAATGGGCATAGGCCCGGTTTAGTGCTTCCACCGCGCGGCGACGGGCAAAGGGCATGCGCAACACGCGTCCCAGCAACTGCTCCGCATCCTTGCTTGAGCGCACGTCACGAACCGAACAGAAGACATAGGCAAAGGAGCAGTCCCATCCCTCCTTCAACGCTTCAACGGTAATGATGTATTCAATCTTGCACTCGGGTGAAAAGAGATTGATGCCGGCCAGCTCCCGCTGGGTGCCAGTCACCACGGCAATCTTCTCTTCGTCGATCTTCAGTTCATCCATGAGGTGTTTCTTTAACACTTCCCACGTCACCTCGCCGTTCTTCTTGTCGGCTTGAAAAAGTACGATAGGGCGGATGTAGTCGATATCTTTTTGTGCTTCCAGGGCTAGCTTGCTGCGGGTGAGCGTGGCATCGCGTACGGCGGCCTGCCAGTCGTTATGTTCTGTCAGCATGATGGGTAGCTTGATCATCTCTTCGGCCTTCAGCTCAGAGGCGGAGACGTGATAGAGCACGTTGGAGGCAGAGGTTGCCGATTGGTCGGGCGTGGCAGTGAACTCGATAATGCAGGCTGGGTGAACCCGCTTCAGTGTTTCAAAGGTAAGCGGCGTCCGGGCGTTGTGCGCCTCATCCATGATTACTAGCGGGCGCTTCAACGCCAGCAGATTGGCAAACGAATATTTGATCTTGCCCAGTTGCGATGGGCCAAGGCCGTTCTCTTTCAGGTCGGCTTCGGTGACGCGCTCTAGCCGTTCATCCTTGGGGTTGATACCGACAAAGTGCGGCTCGAAGTCTTCGTGATAGGCGTAGACCTTGCGGGCGCTGGTGTCTGACACGCGCAAGTTGGCGAGCGTGCTTACCACCACGATCAACTGTGAACCGATGTCATGCGGGCGAATCTGGGTCACTTCATCGGCATCCAGTACCCGCACCCGTTGATCAAAGGCGCGGTCCAGTTCGGCGCGGTAGGGGTGGCCCGGCTGCTTCAGCGCCTCCAGCGTCTGTTGCTGAATGGTGTTGGTAGGCACCAGCCACAACACAATCGGGTAATCCTGCTCCAGATAGGTGCGGGTCGCCACTTTCACCGCATGGGAGCCCAGTACGGTCTTGCCTCCACCCGTTGGCAGGCGCAGACAGACATAGGGCACTTCATCAAAACTGTAATGGCGATAGGGGTAGGTTCCCTTGCCTTGTGTCTCCAGGATCTTGGTAAAGGCGTCGGCCACCGGTATCAAGCGGGCATCGGCCAGAAACTGCTCCAGCGTGTCAATGGTCTGCTGTTGATAGTGTTTAAGGCGAAACATCAGCGCGTCCTTACGTCGTAGGGAATCTGTTTGAAAGTAGTCTCTTCGTTCTTCAATCTTGCATCGCCCAAGCGGCTGCTCTCACCATAAATCACCTTGGGGCCATCATGCTGTGGCAGCAGCTCCGCCAAAATCGAGCCGGTGAGCACGTTGCCCCCTTGCGGGCGGCGGTCACCGAGTATGCCGTTATAGAGCAGGTAATAGGCAACGCCATTGTGCACGCCCAGCAACGGCGACTTGTTGCGCTTGCCCCACGGTGTGTGCGTCTCCAGATACCAGACATGGGCCGCCAGTTCGGCAAAGCGAATGTCCGGGCGAATCGCGCCAAATTCATCGAATACCGTTGGTCCCAGACGATAGAAGTGGAAACCGCCACCGCCCTGCCATTCAACAGCTTTGGAGATGCCGCCCTGTTCACCATCGATTACTTTTTTCAGACGTGGCTGGCAATGGGTCTTTGCATGTTCGCCCATCTCGATGCCGATGTAACGGCGGCCCATTTTGTGAGCGACGGCTGCGGTAGTACCAGAGCCTAGACAAGAGTCTAGAATTAAATCGCCAGGATTCGATGCAATATGCAATACGCGCTCAATGAGCCGCTCGGGCTTTGGTGTGTCGAATTCTTTAATGCTTTCAAATAGAGCAAGAATCTCTTTTTTAGATTCGTCTGTATGTCCTACTTCTGAACTTGGCCACCATGTCCAGGGGACTACTCCTTCTACTTCTGATAGATATCGAATCATGTTTGGCTGAGAGTTTCCATCCTTTCCAAAATATATGCGCCCTTGTGCGTTAAGCTTTTCAAAAGTCACTTTTGCCATTCCCCAACACCTTCCTTTTGATGGGGTATGCACTTTCCCGCCTGGCGCAACGATTTCATAGAACTGGTCGGGAGTGGCGTGCCCTGCTTGGGCTGTTATTGGGATTGTCCGCCATCGACCATTGGGGTCATTGTTTGGATTCTTGTAAACCTTTGATTGATCTTCTGTTAATGGAACTTTGTTTCTGTTTTTTTTGAATTTTGCAGGCTGCATTGCGTATACATAAATATATTCATGTACATCACCGATGGCTTCCCTGTTTTCTCTGGAATAACGTTTTTGCCAAATATTAGATGCGATGAAATTACTTCTGCCGAATATTTCATCCATCAATACTCTTAAATAGGGGCCTTCTGAATCATCAATTGACACCCAGATACTGCCATCCTCCGCCAGCAGTGCCCGCAACAGCTCCAGTCGTGGATAGATCATGCACAACCACTGGCTGTGCTCCAGATTATCGTCGTAGTGTTCAAAAGCGGACTTGGTGTTGTAGGGCGGGTCGATGTAGATGCACTTCACCTTGCCTGCATAGAGCGGCAGCAGCGCTTTGAGTGCCTCTAGGTTGTCGCCCTGTATCAGCATGTTTTCGCTGTTTGGGTCACCATAGGAGAGGTCTGTTGCTCCTTGCAGCAGGCGGTAAGGGACATGCTTGGCGGTCTTGACCGCCTCGCCTTTATTCAGCCAGTCTAGAATCGGCATTGGTAATCAGCTACTAAAAAGATCGATGTAGGGGGTGTAGCGGAACAAACGATTTCGAGTCTGTCCCGTAATTTCCGTTAACAGTCCATGTTCCACAAATTTGCTCATCAAATTATTGGCGGCGGGGAATGAGACACTGGTCAATCTGGCAATGTCTTGGACTCTCAAGATTGGGGCCTCATAAAGTTGTTCCAGTACCTTTAGTCCGTTGGCCGCGACTCTGCCGAAATGCTCCATAATGAGGCGGCGGTGGTTTTCACGAAGGTCCACTATGGCGCGAGCGGTGTCGGTCGCTTCTTTGGCAACTTGGCTGACGCCGATCAGAAAAAATTTGAGCCATCCCTCCCAGTCACCCTTGTCCCGAACGGCTTGAAGATGCTCATAATATTCTTGTCGGTGTTGCTTGAAGTAATTCGAAAGATACAGTACGGGTGTTTGCAGGACCTCTCGTTCGCAAAGCATGAATGCAATCAATAATCGCCCCATTCGGCCATTGCCATCAAGAAAAGGATGGATGGTCTCAAATTGAGCGTGCGCCAAACCTACACCCACCAATACTGGTAGGTTGTCGGAATGCAAAAATATTTCAAGTTTTGCTAGGCAATCAGGGACAAGTTGCGGCGGTGGCGGTACGAAAGTGGCTTCAAATATTGAGCAGCCATGTGGTCCTATCCAGTTCTGAATTTTGCGCAATTCCCCTGGGTCACGCTGCCCGCCTCTTACCCCTCGCATCAGGACGTCATGAATCTCTTTGATCAGGCGTATGGAAATCGGCAGTTCCTTGACGCGTTCCAAGCCGTAGTTCATGGCGCGGACGTAATTGAGGACTTCGTTGACGTCTCGTGGGCGGTCAGGGGCAAGGATTTCCGCTTCGGCCTCAAGTACGTCGTTCAGTGAGCTTTGGGTGCCTTCAATCTGACTTGAGAGTACGGCTTCCTTTCGGACATACATGAAAACGAACAGGTCGGGATTGGGGAGCGTTCGTATTGATCCGTCGAGCCGTCCTAGGCAGCGATCTGCCTGGGAAAGTAGGGCTTGCAGTTCATCATCTATCTGGAGTGGCGGGTTAGGTGGTAGGGGGCTAGGTAGAAAGGCCTTGTGTCCGCCCGGTTGTGGTGTGTACGCCCCCGCGCGTTGTGCATTATTCATTCGGCGCTGCCTTTAATATCTTCTGCAAGAGATGTAGATATTAAACGTAAACTTTAATAAAGGGGAGGCTTTGCGCTTTTATTAAAGGATAGCTTTGTTGGAATCAGCAATCAGTATGGGGTTATTGGCGGTTTAGCGCGTTTAGTTCTGCGGTCCTTCGCTTCCATAATGCTTCCATTTCGTATTTGATAGGCCGCCGTTTTGGTTGGCGGCGCTAACTAACTGGCTGAATTAGAATGGTGGGCCGTCCGCGGCTCGAACGCGGGACCAACGGATTAAAAGTCCGGTGCTCTACCAACTGAGCTAACGGCCCAAAGTGGGGTGGTAAGTGCAAGAGCCGTACAGTATAGTACGCGTGCTTTCGATTTGTCACCATCGGTTTTTAAGGGCGCCGAGTTTGGTGTCCCGTTGCCCGTGTGGGGCTTATTTTACCCGGATCTGTAAAAATATCCGGGATTGGTCCTGCATTGTCTTGACAAGTCAAGTGCTTGACAGCAGAATACCCGGCTTGCATTTTGGAGGGGTTCCCGAGTGGCCAAAGGGATCAGACTGTAAATCTGACGGCTCCGCCTTCGGAGGTTCGAATCCTCCCCCCTCCACCAGCTGCTTAGTTTTGGCTGAGATGAATCGATATTGTGATGCGCTGGTTGATCGAGCAGGCGGGTGTAGTTCAATGGTAGAACCTCAGCCTTCCAAGCTGATTGTGTGGGTTCGATTCCCATCACCCGCTCCATCAATTTTCGATGCGGCGTGATTTTGAGGTGTAGGTGGATACATCGCCCATATAGCTCAGCTCGGTAGAGCGCTTCCTTGGTAAGGAAGAGGTCACCGGTTCAAATCCGGTTATGGGCTCCATCAGATATATGTCTAGGGTTGGTGCATGGCGGCGCCATGTAAGTACGAATTCGTAAGTTTTTGTTAGTTGAATATTTTTTAGGGGTATCTCATGTCCAAGGCAAAGTTTGAGCGTACGAAACCGCACGTCAATGTGGGAACGATTGGTCACGTGGATCATGGCAAGACGACGTTGACAGCGGCGCTGACGAAGGTGATGGCCGAGCAGCACGGTGGAGA
>Ga0316204_10002183_pt1 | contig 46158 bp, 40 predicted proteins | sample 6monrhotite_MG_2_FD_205661 | JGI IMG/M metagenome (GOLD analysis project Ga0316204, IMG submission 205661) | Microbial mat bacterial communities from mineral coupon in-situ incubated in ocean water Damariscotta River, Maine, United States -... | ecosystem: Environmental > Aquatic > Marine >... | reverse complement strand
GCGTAGGTTTGGTTGCGCTTGGTGTCCTGAGAAGACCTCCGGCCCGAGCACCCCGAACTTGGGCTTCGCCCCGTTGCCGCGGGCTGCGCGGCTGCGTTTACCAAACCCCGTCCCTTGGCGGCTTGGCGGGGCAGTTCGGGCCAGAGCCCGGACCTGCCTGCGTAGGTTTGGTTGCGCTTGGTGTCCTGAGAAGACCTCCGGTCCGAGCACCCCTCGGGGGCTGCGAGGCTGCGTTCCCCACCCCCCCTCTTTTGGCGGCTTGGCGGGGGCAGTTCGGGCCAGAGGCCGGGCCTGCGCCTGCCTGCGTGAGTTTTGTTGCGCTTGGTGTGCTGAGGTTGTGGCGGGCTGCGCGGCTGCGTTCCCCAAACGCCGACTCTTGGCGGCTTGGCGGGGGCAGTTCGCCAGGCTCACCGAGGGCGAAACCAGAGTCCCCCCTGTCAACCGTGCCGGCTGGAGGCGAGGTTTCGGGCTCTTTCGCTCGCCCTCCCTTGCCCCATGGCGCGCTCAAATCTCCCACCGAGCGGAAGAGCCCCCTCGCCTCCAGCAGCCAAGATAGGGGGGTCTGGGGGGGTCGCAGACCCCCCCAGCATCACGGCCGGCGCGGCTCGCGGAGGCTCCCGCCGATCACCTCGAGCTTGGTCTTGACCACTTCGTCGAGGAAGGGGCGAAGCTCGACGAGGTCTATGGTCCAGGTCAAGGCGCGGCTCTTGGTATAGGTCGCTTCGTAGAACTGCTTGACCTGGACCGCGAGGTCCGGGTGCCCGCGGTGGGTCGCCCAACGGAGGCGCGCGGGGCGCCCCTCCGAGAGGTCCCGCGCCATTTGGCCCAAGTCGCCGCGTCCCACGACGGCCTTCTGCATCTTGAGGCCGACCAGCGCGAAGCGCCGCTCGGCGCCGACGCTCCGCTGAAGGATCCAGCGATCGTCCGGGAGGCGCCAGGCTCGGGTCGCCTCGAAGCCCGCCTTCGCCTCGGCAGCTGCGCGGCTGAAGGGCGAAGCCTTGACCTTGTAGGTCCTCGTGATCGAACCCCGATAGACCGGCAGACCCGCGAGGGTCTTGGTCCTCAGGAGGAGCTGAGCGCGCTGCTCACCCTTCCACTCTCGCCAGTGACGAGTCGTGAGACGAAACAGCTTGCGAGGCCCCATGGCCTCTGGGCGGCGGGACTCTTCCTCCCGCAGCCAGCGCTGCACGCGCGCCAGCTCGTAGATCCCCTCAGGCGTCTCCTTGGGAACGACGACGGCTTCCCAGGAGATCTTGACCGTGACCTGACCCGCCAGGGGCTGGCAGTCCTGGGCCAGGGTTCGGCGCGCGAGGAGGGGGACTAAGCGGTGAGGCACCCCGCGAGCCGTGCTCACGACGTCGGGCAAGGGCTGACGGGCGGCAGGGCCCGGGTCGTCAATGGCGCGCAGCTCGAGGCTCACGACCCGATCGGCATCGTCCTCGTCAGCCGAAGCCAGGCCGGGGATCGCGTCGCGAGACGTGCTCTCGAGCGAGAGCCCGTGAACCGTCTCGACCAAGGGCCCCCCGGCGCGGCGCGTCGGGGCCCCCTCCTGGCTGACCTCGACCTCGGCGGCCAAGAGCAACACAGGCCGAGTCTCACCGGCGCCGCTCGTGAGAACCGCGCGAACCGTCCCCGCCCGACCTTCTTCGAGGGTCGGGGTGTCTAGCTTGATCCGAACTGGTTGAGCCACGACCAACGAGGTCGCGGCCAGGACCAGCGCGAGGGCTAGCTGTGACGAGCGGAGCGGAGAGGAGGACATAGAGACTCCTGGCGGTCGAGCGAGGCTCGAGAGGATCCGGGGCCGAGGGAGCGCGAAGGGGCGCTAGTTCGACTTCTTGCGAACCTGAGGCCGGACGAACATCGAAGGCGAGAGGTCCGGATTGATCTTCCAGCGCGCGTTGAACTCGCGCGCCTTGGCGTCTTTGCCGCGCTGGTCCGAGATCTTGTGCGGCAAGAGCAAGTTATGCCCGCCGAAGCGAACCGGCTTGTAGTCGAGGTATTCGTAGTAGCGCTTCTTGCCCTTGTCCTGGCCGAGAGGGACCACGCCCATGGCCGCGATCAGGACCTTGGTCGTCTTGTGGAAGCGGAGCCGGATCGTGAAGGGGCGCTCGCCCTTGGCCTTTCCGTCGGGGATCACGAGGGCCTTGATCACGTGGTGACCTTGGCTGTTGGTTCCTCGGTAGTCCAGCTTGGCGTCTTTCTTGGCCAGCTGGAGGAGGAGGAAGGGCATGAAGAGCACGTCGCGCTCGTAGGCCCCCTCCAGAGCGTCCTTCGAGGTCAAGTCCTCGACGTAGGTCGCCTCGCCCTGCTTGCTCCGATCGCACAGGAAGGCTTGTCCGCCGCCGACTACGACGTCGAACCCGGCGCCGCTCTTGCGCCGCGAGGCGTAGTGCATCAGGCGCCCCTCGATCCGGAGGGTGTGGCGCTCGAGGATCGGGGCCCCCTGTGGATCAATGGCGAGGACGCTGGCCTTGACCGCGCCCAGAGCTCTCGGGCCGCCCATGGCGTCCACGGCCTGCATCACGATCCCGCGGGCCTGGTTGGGCGGAGACTTGAGGCCGCCGCCTTGGGCCTGGGCAGGGAGCGCTGTCGCGATCGCGAACAGGGCGCAGAGGGCGAAGCGGGGGTTCACTAGAGACCTCCTTGGCGTCGATCAGCTGGGGCGCCAGCCGTGCGGAAGCCGAGCGCAGCGCTCCGATACTCGCGCGGGCGGGCGTGGCGCATGGCACCTCGGAGCAGGAAGGGGGAAGCACTGTTCCAACCCCCGCCGCGCAAGACGCGCAGATCGGGGCGTTCTTCACCGCCTTCGGGCGCGCCGAGGTAGGGCAGGAAGGGACTGTTCGTCCACTCCCACACGTTCCCGGCCAGGTCCTCGGCGCCGCACACCGCGCGTCCGTCGGGGCGGCCGCCGACGCTCGTCGTCATGGTCTTGCGCTTGGCGTCGTAGACCGTAGCCCGCTGGGTGTGCCCCTCGCGAACCGGAGTCTCGCCCCAGGGATAGGTCCGGCCGTCGGTGTGGCGAGCGGCTCGCTCCCACTCGTCCTCGCTCGGGAGCCGACGACCCGCCCAAGCCGCGAAGGCGTAGGCGTCCCACCAGTCGACGCCGACCACCGGGTGGCGAGCGCGAGTCTTGGGGTCGAAAGGCTCAGCTACTGCACCCCAGCTCCGCTCGCTAGGCGTCGGCTCGGCGGGGCGGTGGTCCTTGTTCTGGGGCTCGTCCGAGTGGCAGAACACGTGCTCCTTCGAGTCCGGCGAGGCCAGGAAGAGGGCGTAGGCCTCGTTGGTGACCTCGTAGACGTCGAGGGTGAAGGCGATCAGGCTCCGGCTGTTGCGGGGGAGCTCGCTGTCTTGGCCCCCCGCCGACGAGCCTTCGCTCCCCATGATGAACTCACCAGCCTCGATGAGGACGTTGGGGAGCTTCGGCTGCTGACCGCGCGGCTTGGGCCCCGCTCGAGGAGCCTCGCTCGCGCTCGGCGTCGGCGTGGCGCTGGGGCTCGGCGTCGCTGGCGGCGGTGTTTGGCTCTGGGGGCAACCTGTGGCCGCGAGGAGAATCACTCCCAGGAGGATCCCAGCGACGCGTTTCATGGAAATCGACACGCCGGGGAGGATACCGGATCGCTCTGCAATTCGGGGACAGCCAGCGTGCACACGGCGGCGTAGAATCCCGCCGCCATGGACGCTCCCTCTGATTTGCCGATCGACGCCTCGGCTCCTCCCCAGGAGCCCGGCAGCCCCCAACCAAAGTCCGAGCCGGCGTCGGAGTCCAGCCCAAGCGCGCACCCTCCCTCGAAGGAGGCCGACGCGACCCTCCTGCGCTCCTTCTCGGATCGCGCCTGGGGCGTCCTCCTGGCCCCCTACCAGACCTTTCGCCACCACGACCCAGCCTGGGGCTGGGGCCAGGCCTGGGGCCTCGTCGCCGTGGCCGGGATCCTCGTTGGCATCATGGGGCTCCTCCGCGTCGATCACGACAAGGTTGGGGACTGGGTTTGGGAGCGGACCAAGGCCAACATGAGCGCGACCCAGCTCAAGCAGATGGAGAACCCGGACGTCGAAGAGGCGACGGCCAAGATGCGACGCGTTCAAGCCTTCCTGGGCAAGCTCGGCTCAGTCCTAGGCCCTCCCCTCTTGGGGCTGATCGGGCTCGTGTTTGGGGCCGCCTTCCTCTATCTCGTAGCCCAAGTCCTCGGCAATGAGCCACCCGACCCGGTGCGCTGTCTCTCGGTCGCAGCCTTCGTTTCCTTGGCGAATCTGATCGATCTCTGCGGCAGCGGCGTGGGCGTGCTCCTCTCCAACGGACTCCCGAGGCCGAACCTCTCGGCTCTCGCCGACCCCTTCACCCAGCCCCTCCTCTCGGCAGCTCTGGGGCGCCTGAGTCCAGGCTTGGTCGCCTACTACGTGCTCTTGGCCGCAGGCCTCGAGGGCAGCTTGGGCCTCAGCCGCAAGCGCGCCCTCGCCGTCGCTGGCGGGACATTCCTGATCGTGTCCCTGCTCCTGATCGGAGTGGGCGGGCTCGGCAAGCTGCAAATGGAGGCCGGCTCGTGAGCGCAGGCGTCGGCGAAGCCCTGGACTCGAGCGAAACCACCGACCCGGCCGAAGGCAAGGCGCCCCCGCCACCCCGGGTCTCGGGCAAGGCCAAGGCCCTAGTGGTCGTGGGCGTCCTGGTCGCCATTGGCCTGGCCACCGTCGGCCCCCGCTTCCCCGCTGGCGGCGAGGCAGAAGGCGCAGAGGCCGCCACGGCCTACAGCGGCAAGGGCAAGAAGGTCGAGTATTCCAAGCCACGGCGCGGCGCGGTGGTGACCGAGGTCGAGGCTCCAGGATCTGTCCGGGCCGGCTCCGAGGTCGGAATCGGGGCGCCCTTCGAGGGCAAGGTCTGCGAGCTCGTCCTCGACACGGGCGACCCCGTCAAGAAGGGACAAGTCGTGTTTCGCCTCGACCCCACGGACCGGGAGGAGGCGGTCTCGACGGCCGAGCTGGACAAGGCCCGCAACCTAGCGGCCTACAACGAAGCCAAGGCTGAGCGGGCCTCGACAGAGCGACGCGTCGTCGAACTCGAAGAGGAGCCCAACCAACTCACCGAGTCCAGGCTGATGGTCCGCCAGAAGAAGCTCTCCTTGGAGCGAACGCGAGCCCAGCTCGAGGCGAGCCAGCTCTCGCTCAAGCGCGCCCGCGGAATGCTCGACGAAGGCATCGGGCGCAAGCTAGACGTCGAGACCGCGGTCTCGGAGGAGCGCCAAGCGTCCATAGGCGTCCGGATCGGCCAGGAAGAGCTCGACCTCGCCAAGGAGACCATGGAGTTCCGCGAGTCGACCTGGAAGCGTGACCAAGTCGGCGCCGCCAAGGACCTCGCCGTGGCCCGGGCCCGCGAGGCGAGCGCCAAGGCCAACCTCGACTCGGCCGAGCTGACCCTCGAGCAGCGCAAGCGCGACCTCGGGCGCTGTCAGATCCGCTCGCCGATCGACGGCGTCGTGACCGGGCGCGGGGTCAACCACGGCGACCTAGTCCTCCGCCTCACGGGCGCCGACACCCACTACATCGTGAGCGACCTCCGTCACCTCGTCGTCTACTGCGACGTGGACGAGGGCGACGTGATCAACGTCGCCCGCGGACAGAAAGCCCGCGTCAGCGTCAACGCCCTCGGCTACGGACGCGTCCTGACCGGGGCCGTCCTCGACGTCGGCTACCGGGCTCAGACCGCCCAGGGCGAGCAGGTCTCGACCTTCACGGTCCGGGTCCTCGTCGCGCCCGATCAAGACGGCCTCGAGAACCTCCGCCCAGGCATGAGCGCGAGCGCGACCCTGGAGACGGCCCGCGTCGAAGACGCCCTCAAGGTCCCTCTTCAGGCCCTCGTCCAACGCCGCCGCAAGGAGCTGCCCGAGGACTTCGAGCTCCCGGCCGAGCTGGCGAGCAAGGGGTCGGGCGAGCTGATCGACGGCGTGTTCGTGCTCGAGGACGGCAAGGCCCAGTTCCGCCCCGTCCAACGCGGGCTCAAGAACGACGAAGAGGCCGAGATCCTGAGCGGCGTCACACCTGAGGACAAAGTCCTCGTGGGGCCCTTCCGAATCCTCAAGGACCTCAAGCACGCCACAGCCGTTCAGGCCCGCGAGGCCAAGTCGACCCTGAGCGCTGAAGACGGCCCGACAGCCTCTCCTTCGTCTGGGGCTGCGGTCGACTCGGCGGCCAAGAAGTGAGCTCGCGAGCCCCAGCCACAGGTCGCCCCGCGTGATCTTCGAGAACCTCAAGATCGCGCTCGCGGAGCTGAAGGCCAACCCCTTCCGGAGCGCCCTGACGACCCTCGGGATCGTGATCGCCGTCTCAGCCGTGATCGCGGTGGTGTCGATCGTTCAGGGCGCCAGCCAGTTCATGATCTCGCAGTTCGAGAGCCTAGGCGCGAACGCGATCTGGGTCTGGCGCGATCGCCCCCCCGGGGTCGAGGGGCGCAAGCTCGGTCGGATCAAGCTGACCTACGACGACGCCCTGGCCGTCGCGGCCCGCTGCTCAGCGGTCAAGCGGGTGGCCCCCATCGTCGACCGCGGAAACGTCGTGACCTCCTTCGAAGGTCACGAGACGACGACTCACGTCCGCGGGACCTCGCCCGAGTATCAGCTCACGAACAACCTCTACGCGGACCTGGGTCGCTTCTTCACCCCCGCCGACGTAGCCAACGGGGCTCGGGTCTGCGTGGTCGGAGACGAGGTCGTCAAGAACCTCAACACGACCCGCGAGCAGCTCCTAGGCAAGAAGCTCCGAATCAAGGGGCGTCCGCTCCGGGTGATCGGGTTCCTCGAACCCAAGGGCGCCTTCCTCGGCAACAGCCAGGACAACATCATCCTGATCCCGATCACGACCAGCCTCCGGGTCTTCGGCGAGTGGTTGCGCAACCGGGTCGTGATCTCTGCTCAGGCCATGGACGCTGACCAGACCCAAGACGCCGTGGATCAGATCCGCTGGCTGCTGCGCCTCCGCCACTCGCGCGAGCGGGGCGAGCTCGACGACTTCAACATCATGACCCAGGACCAGTTCCTCGAGAACTTCCAGCAGGTCAGCCTGATGATCACCGGGCTCCTGATCGGGATCGTGTCCGTGGCCCTGGTCGTGGGCGGGATCGGGATCATGAACATCATGCTGGTCTCGGTCACCGAGCGGACCCGCGAGATCGGGATCCGCAAGGCGCTGGGCGCCAAGAACCGCGACATCATGCTCCAGTTCCTGATCGAGGCCGTGGCCTTGGGCGCCTTGGGCGGGATCCTGGGGATCCTCTTTGGTTACTTAGCCGGGATGGTCGCGAGAGAAGCCATCTCGATCTGGGTCGACTTCCCCCCGATCCACGTTCCGCCCTGGGCCATCGGGATCGCGCTCGGGTTCTCGGGCAGCGTGGGCCTGGTCTCAGGGCTCTACCCCGCTTGGAAGGCCGCCCGCCTCCACCCCATCGAAGCCCTGCGTCGCGACTAGCGGCGCCTCGCCTTGGCGAGCTAAGAGAGCTACCGCTTGCGCTTCCCGCGCTTCGCCCGCTTTCGCTTCACCCTCCGACCCCAACCGTCCTGGCGGGTGAGGAGCGTCCAGCTCTGTGCGGCAGCGCGTCCTCCAGGCCCCCGATCGATCCACGCCAGGACCTGCGTCCGCACTCGGATCTCGTAGCGGGCGAGCTCCCGCCGAGCCTGGGCGATCGCGATCGCTCTCGTGACCTCGGGCGCACGTTCGGGGTGGTGATCCCGATAGGACTCGAGGGCTCGGATTCCTAATCCCAAGAAGACGATCAAGGCGTGCGGAGACCTCTGCGGGAGGCCCCAGTCGTTGGGCAGCAACTTCCGGGTAGTGGGCAGACGAAGGAGATCGCTGGCGGCCTCCCAGCCGACCCGAGCTGATTCACAAGTCCGAAACCTCCGTGCCCGCCGAGGCGCCAGCGCCCTCCAGTCTTCAGGACCGAAGTCGGCCTCCGGTTGGTGGCAGAGGTCTCGGAGGACCTGATAGGTGGGGAGTGGATCGATCTGAGAGAAGCCCGCCCGCGGACTCGGCCAGATTCGGCGCGGTCCGTCCAGCCAGTAGAGCGCCTGAACCTCCCCCTCAGAGACGTAGGCGGAGAGGTGACGTGACGAGCCCACCCGCGGCAGGAAGAGCAGAGTCCTGCTGCTCCTACCTTCAACGAAGTCCTTCAGGGACGTGTCGAGTGGCCGAGGCTCCCAGACGGACAGGGGCCAGAGCAACTTGATTCGCTCGCCCTGGCACCAGATCCAGACCGCCCCTCGTATAGAAAGGGGACGACTCCCCTCAACGCGAGACCTCCGACTCCAAAAGGTCATCCCAGGTCTCGCGTCCAAGCGGTCGATCCGCCCAGCCTCCGCCGCTGAGAACGCCCCTGAAATGAAGACGACTCGATAGGCAGGGGCGCCAGGACGAGCGGTGACCACGAACCGATTCGAGAACAGGTCCTCACTCGCGAAGGTCGATTCGATAGGCAGCGTGGGGAGCAGCGCCAGGGCCGTCGCCCAAGCTCCTAGCGCTCCCCAAGCCTGGCGCCCAAATCGTCTCGAGCAGGCGCTCCTCCGAGCCCGCTCCCAGACCAGGGTCAGGCCGGTCGAGAGCAGGAGCGCGACTCCGAAGCTGGGAGCCACCCACCAGACTCCCCAGCGCCAGCTGGTCAGCGCGCCCAAGAGGAGGGCTCCTCCAGCGAGCGGGAGAGAGGGGAAGAGCTTCGGGCGCGAGGGCACGGGATCGCCGCGCTCGTGAAGCGCCAAGGCCGCCTGGAGCTCCTCGATCGAAGATCGGGTCCGAGCCGCGGCTCCGCAGGTCGCGTCGCCGCCCCGAGCCGACATGACCTCGTCCTCCGCTGAGAGGTCAAGGTCTTCCGGCCGAGTTCGGACGGCTCCGCTCCAGGCGCCGGCTTGGTGGACCACGCACTCGGCGCTCGTGACTTCGATCGCCCCGTAGCGCCGCTGCAGCAGCCTCTGCCCATAGGCCCAACCCAGCAGCGGCAGACTGCAGCCCGCCGCGACCAGGATCATGAGGGTCAACTCCGCTTGACCACCTCCCCAGGGAACCGTCAATGAGCTCGAGAGTGCGGCTGAGTTCGCCTGGCTCAGGAGCAAGAGCGCCCCCGCGAAGAGGCCCGCGAACATGAGCGCCAGGGGCCCCCAGACCGTCCAGTCCGCGACTCGGAGTTCGCCACGCCGCAGGCCACCGGCAACCCCCCAGAGCCCGACTCCGAGGCCCAAGAGACCCAGCCCGTTGGCCAGCGGAAGGTGTTCGACCAAGGGTCCAAGCCAGAGCAGCTGAAGACCCACCTCGCCAAGGACGTTGAAGAGCGCGCCGCCCCTCGTCCCCATGGTCGGGGAGCCTGGCTCGAGCACTCGCTGGAGCTGAGGCTCGAAGTAGAGAGCGGCCAAGAGCAATAGCCAAGGAGAGATCGCGAGCACCGCCCAACGCAGCCAGGAGCGCAGCGTCTGCCAGCGACTCGGCCAGCGGCAGAAGGCGACGCCCTCGCTCAGGAGGGCCGGCGGACCATGGGCCGGCCCGATCTCGCCGGCGCACTCAGCGCTGGGGCAAGCGCCCCGCGCACCCGGGGGGAGGCGAAGCGCGCGACCGCAGCGAGGGCAGCCGGCGAGTACGAGTGAGGGCGAATCCACCTCGGGAGGATGCACGTCCAGCCTCTCCCCACAAGGGATCCCCTCACGAGATCGAGCCGAAGGCCGTCCGCCTGGGCCCTTCCCAAAGCCAAAGGCACTTCCGGAAGACAATGGGGACTGGCGTGGCTAGAATCTCCACCGATCGAATCGAAACCACTCTCTCGGGGCGGGAGAGTTCGACTAGGAGGTTGCCGTGATTCGAGTCGAGGACCTGCGGGCGGGATATCCGACCGGCTTTCGACGTGTGTGGCGCGAGATCCTCTCCGGGGTCTCATTCGAGGTGCCTAAGGGCTCGATCACGGGCTACCTAGGGGTCAACGGGGCAGGGAAGACGACCACGATCAAGGTCTTGGTCGGCATCAACTCCCCAAGCGGTGGCAAGGCGACCATTGGCGGGAACGCGACCGGGACGCCCGCTGCTCAGCGCCTCCTGGGCTACTTTCCCGAGGCGCCCTTCTTCTACGACAGCCTCAACGGGCGCGAGCTGCTCGACTTCTACGGCAAGCTGGCCGGCATGGAGCGCTCTGAGCGCCAGTCCCGAGCGGAGCTCCTCCTAGACGAGGTCGGCTTGGGCGAAGCCAAGGAGGTTCCGGTCAAGGGCTACTCCAAGGGCATGCGCCAGCGCCTCGGCCTGGCCCAAGCCCTCGTGGCCGACCCCCAAGTCCTGATCCTGGACGAGCCCCTCGACGGCCTCGACCCTATGGGGCGACTCCACCTCAGGTCCCTGATCGAGCGCCAGCGAGAGGCCGGGCGGACCGTGTTCTTCTCGAGCCACGTCCTCTCCGACGTGGAGGCCGTCAGCGACCACCTCGTCGTCCTCGACGGAGGAAAGGTCGCCTACGCCGGCACGACCGAGGGGATCTCAGGTGGCGAGGAGCGGATCGACGTCGAGGTCGAGGCCCCCATCGCCATGCGCGAAGCCCTCGAGACCCTCGCCGGGACCACCCTCGAGCAGAAGTCCGCTCCCGAGGACGGGCGCTGCCGCTACGAGGCCCTCTGCAGCGACAACGCCGGAGCCGACGCCTTGGTCAAGGCGGTCCTCGAAGGCGAGGGTCTCCTCCTGAGCTACTCGCGCCGGCGGAAGAACCTCGAGGAGGAGTTCCTGGCCCGCTTCGGAGAGCAGGACAAGAAGTCAACGCCTGACGAAGCTCCCGCGGCTCCTGCCGGTGAGGAGGTCGCCTCGTGAGCACCCTCCGTCCGATCATGGCCGTGGCCTCGCTCGCGTTCCGCGAGTCAGCCCGAAACCGAGTCCTCCACGCCCTCCTCCTGGCCCTGGTCGCGGCCTGCGGGATCTCGTTCCTCTTCGCTTGGGCAGCCGGCGGCGACGGAACTCCCCGTCCCACCAAAATCGTGGGCGACCTCTCACTCTCAGCCCTGACCCTCCTCGGAACCGTGGCCTCGATCTTCCTCGGCACGAACCTCGTGTTTCAGGAGATCGAGCGCCGGACCGTGTTTAGCGTCCTCGCGCGACCGATCTCTCGCGGCGGGTTCGTGATCGGGAAGTTCCTCGGCCTGGCTGGCGTCATGGGGGTCGCTATGGTCCTGATGAGCGGCGTGTTCCTGATCGCCTACGCCTTGGCTGGGGGCACCCTGGGCGTTCACCTGTTCTGCGCCTTGGGCCTGATCTACGTCGAGCTCTTGGTCGTGATCGGAGTCGCGATCTTCTTCTCGGTCGCGGCCCACCCCATTGAGGGCGCGGTGTTCAGCTTCGTGGTCGCGATCGCCGGACACCAGACGGCGTCCCTCAAGGACCTCGGCGCGACCGTCCTCAAGCGTGCAGGAGAGGATCCTGGCTTCTTCGCCGTCGCGACCGACAAGTTCCTCTTCGGTCTCTACGTCGTGCTCCCAAACCTCGAGCGCTTCAACCTCCGGGGATCTGCGATCTACGGGTTCGACCTCCCTTGGGGCCAAGCCGGCTGGAGCTTGGTCTACGCGGCGGTCTATATCGCGATCCTGCTCGCCCTCTCGACCCTGGTGTTCCGGAGGAAGGTCCTGTGATCGCGCGCCTGGTTCCGGTGTTTGGCGTTCTGCTCCTCTTTCCGCTGAGCGTCCTGCTCGACCACTACACGCCGCCCCCACCCAACGTCGTCCAGACCCTCCCACCCGCGGATGTGCTCCCAGTCCTGGCCTCGGGCCACCGCGAGAGCATGGCCGCGATGCTCGAGCTGCGGGCCGTCAGCTTCGTCCTCGAGTCGATGGAGCCCGGCGAGGCCTTCAGCGACGCGGACCGCGACCACCTCTTCCTCCTCTATCAAGGGATCCTGACCCTCGACCCGGACAACGCCGGAGCGGCCTTGCGGGGCTCGGTTCTCTTGAGCGCGTTCGGCTGGCGGGCGGACGCCTCGGTCAACATCTTGCGAATGGCCCGGGGCGAGCCCTACACCTACGAGGGTGAGGAGTATCAGAAGCGCGGCGCCAACCCCGCCCACCCCGCCTACTGGAAGCTCTGGCTCGAAGAGGCCGCGATCTACCTCTCGATGCGGGCCAACGAAGTTCAGAGCGAAGAAGAGCGGAGCGCTTGGGTCCGAAAGGCGGGCGAGTGCTGGATCAAGGCAGAAGAGAGCGGCGCCTCCCCGGGGTTCGGGCTTCGGGCTGCGGGCGAACGACTGACCCGGCGCGGGCTCGATCGCGCCGGCCTCCTCCAGCGGGAGCAAGAGATCTGGTCTCAGCGGCTGCAGTCCAGCCCAGATGAGATTCGTCCACAGATCGAGGCCCGGGTCCGGGCCCTGATCTCGCTGCAAATGGCTATGGCGCTCAACTCAGACCCTCAGGTTCGGCCCTTGGCCGACGAGCTCGCTCGTCGGGGCGCCCGGCTCGACGACATTCGCCGGCTGAACCTGCGCTTCCCGCCCGAAGCGCTGACTCCGCCTTCGGGAGGAGCCTTCGAGATCATTGCCGGGCAGGTCGTGTGCCCTGAGGCCGAGGCCTTCCTCCTCGAGCAGAGCCTCAGCCAGTCCTACAAGCGACTGCGCGAGATCCACCCCGAGCGCCAGCTGACCCTGGCCGACATTGGCTGGATCGTCCCTCCCTTCGCTGACCCCCTCGAGCACAACCCCTACTTTCGGCTCATGGGTTGGTATCCCGTCGTCTACCCGCCCAAGTCTGTCGGCGAGGACGCCCGCGCCGCGGACAAGCCCTGGTGGGAGATCATTCCCCAACCCGTCGAGGCCGAGAGCGCGCTGGGCTTGAAGCCCGCGCCTTACCTCCGCTACTGGATCGAGGGCGATCGGGTCCGAGTTCGGGTGGCCGATTGAGAGCCTGCACTTGAGGCACCGCGCCTGGGAGACATGCTGAGGGTCTTCGCGCGTCATGTGCGCCAAGGAGCCGCGACCCCTCCACCTCGCCGATCCCGACCCATGACCTCCCCCGAAGACTCCAGCATTGACCCCGAGCGCTATCACCTCGAGCCGCTCTGGGCCTACGTCCGAGGCGCCCTAGGGCCGGACGCCACGCCCACCCAGGCGCGGGCCGCGGGGCTCCGAATCCACCGCTTCAAGCGAACGCACCTGGCCCGAGTCGAGCGCGTCTTGGGGCTCCTGCGGGGCCTGTGGCCGAGCCAACTCCTCGACATTGGCAGCGGGCGAGGAGCTTTCCTGTGGCCCCTCCTCGAGGCCTTCCCTGAGCTTCAAGTCACCTCCCTCGAGCGCTCTGAGCTCCGCGCGGGCCAGCTAGCCCAGGTTCGTCGGGGAGGGATCGAGCGCTACTCGGTCCTCGGGGCTGACGTGTGCGCGGCCCCGCTCCGGGACGGGGCCTGCGAAGGCGTGACCGCCCTCGAGGTCCTAGAGCACCTGGTCGATCCGCGACCCGCGGCCCGAGAGCTCGTCCGCGTCGCGCGTCGCTTCGTGATCGCCTCGGTCCCGAGCAAGCCCGACGACAACCCCGAGCACCTGCGGGTGTTCTCTGTCGCCGACCTCGAGCGGCTCTTCCTCGAGGCCGGCGCCGCGCGCGTCCAAATCCAGCACGTCCTAAACCACCGCATCGCGCTGGTGACGCCGTGACCGCCCCGAAAAGCCCTCCCCCTGAAGAGTCTCCCCAGGACATTCTGGAGAGCGAGCCCGAGCTCTTCAAGTATCCCCGCACGCCCCACCTGACGGGCTCGCGCCTCCAGCCCGGCGACGAGGACCTGGCTCAGGTCGCTCGGAGCGCGCTCGCGGGCTCCTTCCTGGTGGTCGAGGAGAAGGTGGACGGCGCCAACGCCGCCATCAGCTTTGGGCCTCAGGGCGAGCTTCGCCTCCAGAGTCGCGGTCACTACCTCCGCGGCGGCGGAGCCGAGCGGCAGTTCGACCTCTTCAAGACCTGGGGCCAGGCCTACGTCCAGACCTTCCGCGAGGTCCTCGGCCAGCGCTACGTCCTCTACGGCGAGTGGCTCTACGCCAAGCACACGGTGTTCTACGACGCGCTCCCGCACTACTTCTTGGAGTTCGACGCCTACGACCGCGAGCGAAAGGTGTTCCTCTCCACGCCGGCCCGCGCCCGCCTCTGCCAAGGCCTACCCCTGGCCAGCGTCCCAGTCCTCACCAGCGGTCTGGCCGAGGAGCTGGGCTCGCTCCCGGCGCTGATCGCCCCCAGTCTGTTCAAGAGCGAGGCGTGGCTCGGGAGCCTCGACAGGGAGGCGGCTCGCCTCGGGCAGCCGCGGGACCTCGTCCGTCGTCAGACCGACCCCAGCCCCCTCTCCGAGGGGCTCTACCTCAAGGCCGAGCGAGACGACGTCGTCACTGGACGCTTCAAGCTGGTCCGTGGAACCTTCCTCGACCAAGTCCAAGCCTCAGGGAGCCACTGGGCCGACCGCCCCATCCTGCCCAATCAACTCGCTCCGGGCGTGGAGCTCTTCTCATGAGCCTCTCAGAACTGGTCGGAGCGCCCCCCGAGGGGCCCGAGTTCGAGCCTCTCCTAGACCCCCTCTGGGCCCGCTCGACGTGGCTCCAGCAGCTCGACGGCTGCCCGCAGGACCCGATCTATCACGCCGAGGGAGACGTCGGCGTCCACACCCGCGCCGTGGTCGCGGCGCTCTGCTCAGACCCCGCCTGGCAGGCGCTCCCCCAGCCTGAGCGCCTCGAGCTCTACGCGGCGGCTCTGGTCCACGATCTCGGCAAGCCGCGGATGACTCGCCCCTTGGAAGACGGCCGCTACAGCAGCCGCGGCCACGCCCGAGTCGGTGCCCGCGTCGTGCGTCAGCTCCTTTGGCGCGCGGGGGTCGAGTTCAAGCGCCGCGAGCGGATCTGCGCCCTGGTCGAGCACCACCTCGTGCCCTTCCAGACCCACGAGCTCGAACGACCCGAGCGGAGCCTGCGCCGGATCGGACTCAGCCTCGAGCTCTCGAAGCTCGCGACCTTGGCCCGAGCCGACGCCCTCGGGCGGACCTCGGCCCTCCAAGGAGAGCTCCTCGCGAGCCTGGGCTTGTTCCGCGAGCAGGCTCAGGACCTCGAGGTCCAGGGCGGTCTCTCTCCCTATCCCGATCCGTGGTCACGCTTCCGCTACTTCCGCGATCCGAGCCGGAGCCCTCAGGCCGAGGCCTATGACGACAGCCGCTGCCAAGTCGTCGTCCTCTCTGGACTCCCCGGCGTCGGCAAGACGACCTGGGCCGCCCGCGAGCTCCCGGACTGGCCGCGAATCAACCTCGACGAGCTGCGCTCGGAGCTCGGGATCTCGCCGACCCAGAACCAAGGCCCGATCGTGGCCGCAGCCCGCGCCCGGGCCCGCGAGCACCTCCGCGCCGAGCGCCCCTTCGTGTGGGACGCCACGAACCTCAGTCGAGATCTCCGCCGCCAGGTGATCGACCTCTGCGACGCCTACCGGGCGCGTGTCCGCTTGGTCTACCTCGAGGTCCCCGCTCCCGTCGCCGAACGACAGAACCGCGAGCGAGCGGCTTCAGTGCCCCGAGCTGCCATCGAGCGCATGCTCCGCCGCTGGGACGTTCCGGACCCCGCCGAGGGCTGCGAGGTCGAGTATCAGGTCGCCACCGCCAACTGAATCAGCGCTCCGCCGAAGCTTCGGAGGAGCGCTGAAGAGCCTAGTGGTCCGTGGGGCTTCTGCTAGCCGCGGGCTTCGCCGAGCAAGCGATCGAGGGTGCCCTGCTCGACCTCGTGCAGGCGCAGGCGACGGATCACCTCGACCTGCTCGGCCTCGCGGATCCGGTCCTTGAACTGGATCTCCTGGGGTTGGCCCGCGATCGGAGCCGTGCTCCGGAGCAGCTCCAGCGAGACGCCGCCGCCGCTCGGGGGCGGCGCGTCCTTCCAATACTTCGTCACCGTGCGACCGAAGAACACGATGTCCTGGTCGTCGAGGGTCGAGACCTCTTCCTTGCCGCGCTTCTTGAAGTTGACGTAGGTCCCGTTGGAGGACCCGAGGTCCTTGACGTGAGCCGTTCCGCCCTCGATGTAGAACTCCGCGTGGAAGCGCGAGACGCCAGCGTCGGTCAGGCGAATCTGGCAGGTCTCGTCCTTGCCGACCTGGGTGGACTTCTCGAAGGCGAAGCTGCTGCCAGCGTGCTTGCCGCTAATGATCTCGATGGTGGGCATGATTCCTCCGCCTAACCGAGCTGCCGAGCGCGATCGACGAGCGCGCGGAGGGCTTCGGGGCTGAGCTCGTGGAGACCGAACTTCAAGATCCCGGCGACGCGACCCGCGTCGTCGGTCGTTCCATCGGCGACGCCGAGATCCGCAGTCCTCAAGGCCTGACCCCAAGGACCACGCATGTCGAGGGCAGCCGCCTCAGGAGACGAGACGCGACCAATGGCGGTCTGGACAGGAGGAGCGGGCGCTTGAGGTGCGACCGGAGCCGAGGGGGCCGCAGGGGCCATCGGAGGAGCCGGCGCGGAGGGCGCGCTCGGAGCCGCTGGCGCGGCCATGAAATCATCCCCACCGAACATGTCGTCGATATAGGCTCCGCCGGAGGGAGCAGGAGGCGGAGCTGGGGGCGGCCCGGGAGGAGGTCCCGGAGCCATGGGTGCCGCAGGAGGAGCGGGAGCCGCGGGCGCGCCGAAGGGATCAGCGCCGCCGAAGGGATCACCGCCACCAAAGGCTGGGGCCGCGGGTGCCGGGGGCGGAGCAGGGGCCGCAGGAGGAGCTCCGAAGGGATCACCGCCGAAGGGGTCCGCAGCTGGAGCCGGTGCCGCTGGGGCCGCCGGGGCCCCGAAGGGGTCACCCCCGCCGAAGGGGTCCGCGCCGCCGAAGGGGTCCGCGCCGCCAGTCGGAGCGGGAGGAGGCGCCGCAGGAGCGCCGAAAGGATCCGCGCCGCCGAAGGCGTTCCCGCCAGGAGGGGGAGCGGGAGGCGCGCCGAAGGGGTCACCGCCGAAGGGGTCCGCAGCCGGAGCCGGGGCTCCGAAGGGGTCCGCGCCACCGAAGGGATCCGCTGCTGGAGCAGGAGCAGCTGGGGCCCCGAAGGGGTCCGCGCCACCGAAGGGGTCCGCTGCGGGAGCAGGAGCCGCCGGGGCTCCGAAGGGGTCTGCGCCGCCCGCGGGTGCGCCGCCCGCGGGTGCGCCGAAGGGGTCCGCGCCACCTGGCGCCGCTGGGGGGGCGGCGGGGGCGCCGAAGGGGTCGTTGCCACCGAAGGGGTCTGCGCCTGGGGCCGGACCGGGGGCGCCGAAGGGATCGGCTCCCCCGAAAGGGTCTGCCCCAGCTGCACCCGGCGCGGGCGCTCCGTAGGGGTCCGAGCCGCTGCCCCCGAAGGGATCGGCTCCACCGAAGGGATCGCCTCCGCCACCTGGAGAGCCGGCGAAGGGATTCGCTGGCTGTCCTGCGGCGAATGGATTCGCCCCACCAGGCGGCTTGTCGCCGTAGTCAATGTCGAAGTCGAAGGGATCGTTGGGAGGCATGGGCCAGCCCTCGTCGCGGGTCATGTCGGGAAAGGCGAACCGTCAGCAGCCTGCTGTGTTCGAGCTACCCTGTTGGACGCCAGGCGCCGCAGAACGTCACCAAGGCACCCCAGAGGCGTGGGTCAAGATAGCACCGCGCAGAGAGGCCTGCAAGGAAGGGAGGCTGGCTCAACTCCTTTGCGCGTAGGAACTAACGCTGCCTGAGACGGTTTGACAGGGCCCGCGAAGGCGTGATAGCTTTCGCCCCCTCGGAGGGCACCTCCACCCCATGGCAGAACGCGCATCCATCCCATCGCCTTCGGGCCGCCGGATCTCCCTCTCTCAGGAGGAGGTCCAGTTCTTCAATCGTCAGCTCGCCTCAATGGCGCGGCTCAATATGCCGATCGCTAAGGGTCTTCGGATCCTGGCGAGAGACGTCGAGAGTGCGAACTTCAAGGCCCTGATCGAGTCGGTCCAGCAAGACCTCGACGAGGGACTGACCCTCCAAGAGGCGCTCTCCAAATACCCGGAGACCTTCAGCGACCTCCAGCTCCAAGTGATCAAGGCCGGCGAGACCACCGGCAACCTGGCCTTGATCCTCGAAGAGCTCAACGCACACAGTCAATCGATGAAGAGGATCAAGGGACGCGTCCTCGAGGCGATCACCTACCCCGCCCTGATCAGCAGCGTGATGTTCACGTTCTTCCTCTTCTTCGTCCGCTTCGTCGCCCCCAACTTCAAGACCATGCTCGAGGAGCGCTCGAAGGTCATGGACGGCTCCGGGACCAGCGACCTCCCCTTCCTGACGCAGTTCCTCTTCGCCATCAGCGACTGGGTTCAAAACCCTCTGATCTTGGGTGCGGTCCTGACCGCTGCCGCGGTCGTCGTGGTGTTCGGCATCCGCAAGATCATCAAGATGGGCGACGAATACGACGACTTCCTGTTCGGGCTCTGGCTCTTCGGGCCGCTCTTCGAGCGCGCCGCCCTGATGAAGGTCACGCGCACGATGCGTGACCTCCTCAACAATGGCGTCTCTATGGTCGAGACCCTCAGGTTGGCTGGCAACACCGTCGGGAAGAACCGGATTCAGGACAAGCTGACTCAGCTCAGGCTCGCGGTCGAAGAGGGCGGGAGCTTCTCCCGCAACCTCGCTGGCGGCGAGGTGTTCCCGGACACGATGGTCTGGAAGCTCCAAATGGCCGAGGAGAAGGGCATCGTGGAGGAGGCCCTCGAGGAGCTCTCCAGCGAGTTCGAGATCGCCGTCGACGAGCGCACGACCCTGATCACCAAGGTCCTCTCGCCCATGATGATGATCGCTATGGGCGGCATGGTGTTCCTGATGTTCATGGCCTGCTTCCTGCCGCTCACCAAGATGACGGCAGGCGGGTAGCCCCGGTGGACGACGCGACCCTCAAGGATTGCTCCCTCGAGGACTTCGCTGGGCGGATCTCGGACCTCATCAGCCGCGACGGGTTCAGAATCTCCGAGCTCTGCGACTATCTCCTCAAGAAGGGCGTGATCTCGCGGGCTAGCGACATTCACATCGAGCCCAGCCGAGAGCACGTCCGGATCCGCTACCGCGTAGACGGCGTGTTCCACGAGGCGGCCTACCTCCCGCCTAGCCTCCACGACCAGCTCGTCTCGAGGATCAAGGTCCTCGGCGACCTCCTCTCTCACCGCCGGGAAATCGTCCAAGAGGGACGAGTTCGGGTCCAGATCGGCGAGACCGAATCGGACCTTCGGATCTCGGTGGTCCCGACCGTCGCCGGTGAGAAGGTCGTGGCCCGCGTCTATTCGGTCCACGGCGCGACTCAAGACGTCGGTCAGATCGGCTACACAGGTCACATGCTCCGGCGCGTCCGGAGCATCTTGTTCGACCTCGAGGGACTCTTCCTCCTCTGCGGCCCCTCGGGCTCGGGGAAGACGACGACCCTCTACGCGCTCCTGAACGAGATCCACCGCGAGATGGACGCCTACGCCTCGATCATTACCATCGAGGACCCGGTCGAGTACGAGTTCGGCAAGTGGTCGCAGATGCAGGTCAACCGCCAGGTCGGCCTCGACTTCGCCGCCGGACTCCGCGCCTCCCTCCGCCAAGACCCCGAAGTCATCATGGTCGGCGAGATCCGCGACCGCGAGACCGCCGAGGTCGCGCTCCACGCTGGCCTCACGGGGCACCTCGTCCTGAGCACACTCCACGCCGGCTCCGCGCCAGAGACCGTGACCCGCCTCGTCAACATGGAGCTCGAGCCCTTCGTGGTCGCCTCGGCCCTGACCGGCGTGATCGCCCAGCGCCTCCTGCGGCGGATCTGCATGGAGTGCCGCCAAGAGGCCGAGGTCGCGCCCGCCAAGATCGCCCTGATTCAGCGCTTGATGCAGAAGGAAGACAGCGACCTCACCTTCTACACGGGCAAGGGCTGCGAGGCCTGCCAGTTCTCAGGCTTCAGAGACCGGATCCCCGTCGCTGAGTTCCTCGACATAGACGAGGAGGTCCGCTCGATGATCCTCGAGAAGGCGCGGACCTCGGAGATCCTCCGAATGCTCCTCAAGCGTGGCTGGAAGACCCTCCTCGACGACGGCCTTGAGAAGGCCGCAGCCGGGCTCACGAGCTTCGAAGAAGTCCTCCGCTCCATCAGCCTCCGGGAGGTCCTGTGAGGCAAGGCAAGATCACGCGTCGCGGCTTCGCGCTAGCTGATTTCTTGACGGGGACCATGATCTTCGCTGGAGCCTTGGTCGGCTTCACGACCCTCACGAGCAGCAAGTTCGAGATGATCCACCAAGCCAGCTCTGAGCAGGTCGTCAAGGGACAGCTGGAGTCGAGCCTAGACCTCCTCCGCCGCGACGGGCTCCCAGCCAAGCCTGACTTGAGCAAGACCGACCGCGACGGCTATCAATGGGTCGCAGAGCGCAAGCTCAAGCTGCGCGGTCTCGAAGCAGCCACAGAGACCACGAGCGTGCGCCCCCTCGTGCACTTCGACGCAGCCGGGCGGCGCTTGATCGAGACCGAGGTCTATGAGGTCCAGGTCAAGCTGACCTGGCAGGGTGGCCAACGCAGCCTCTCCGGCGCCCTCCCCCAGGGAGGGTCCAAGTGAGGCGCCACTTCCAGAGCGACGCGCGACGCGGCTTCACGCTGATCGAGGTCATGATCTACTGCGTCCTCGTCACCGTGGGACTCGCGACCTTCATCACCGTGGAGGTCTCGGCGCGCAAGAGCGTCGCCATGCAAGGGGCGATCCTCGACGTGGAGGAGCAGTCGCGCCGCTTCCTCGACGCCTGGCGTCGCGACGTCGAGGCCGCCCAGAGCGTGACCCTCCAGCGAAGTGTCAAGGCTTCGAGCGGGGCCGACTCCGCAGAGCTCCTCCGCCTCGACGGGCACCGGGTCCAATACACCCTGGGCAAGCGAGTCGAGTTCGACGCCAAGGGCGGGAAGCTCGGCGAAGACCGCTACGCGTATCTGGTGGAGCTGAACTTCAAGCTGACCAAGGGCCAGCTGGAGGCCTCGCTGAACGCCAGCCGCAGCCTAGGCCAGTCCAGTCTGACTCGGACCTACCGTCGCGTCGCGACTCCTCGCGCAGCCGGCGCCGTCCTGAAGGACGCCCCATGAGCCGCTCCAACCGTGAGCGCGGAGGGACCTTCACCTTCGCGAGCCTCATCCTCTCGAGTCTGCTCCTGATCAGCGCTGGTCTCCTGACGGGTCAGACCCGCAGCACCTACCGCACAGCGGCTGCCGCCAGCCGAGCCTCAGCCCTCCGCGAGGCCGCCTTCGCTGGTGGAGCCTGGGCCGCGATCAAGGACAAGGGCCAGCCCCTCGCGGTCGGCGACCTGGCCCTGGGCGTGAACCGCGTGGCCGTCGAGGCCAAGCGTGACGCCGAGGGACGCCTGGTGGTCAAGAGCAGCGCGAGCAACGCCATAGGCGAAGCGGTGACCTTCTCGCTCCGCTACTCGGCGCAGGGCCAGCTCGAGCACTTCGAGCTCTTGCCCAGCCCCAAGTAGCCCTCCGGCCGAGTCACCTAGCGGGGCTTGCGAGCGATCAGGAGCAGCTCTGTGACCTGATGGTTGCTGTCGCCCTGGCCCGAGTGCAGGAGCCCCTGGGTCTCGAGGCGCACGTCGCGATAAGCCGCGCGCGCGAGGTCCAGGAAGCCCTCCCGAGCCTCGGCCGGGCTCGCCCCGCGCTCGGCTTGGACCTTGAACCAGAGCCCGTTCTCCTCCGCGTAGCTCAGGACCAGGGCCGCCCCTCGCCCAGCGGTCTCGGCGCAGAGCGCCCGTAGCTCGCTGTCGACGCCGCGTTTGTGGCAGAAGGGCGACTGGTGACGCACGCCGATCACCGGGTAGCGCCCCTTGGTCGTCTTCCCGCGACTTACCTGGAGCTCCGGGTAGTCGTAGCGAGTCAAGACCTCGAGCACGTGATAGAAGCGCGAGTAGTTGTCGGCCGTGTAGGGCGGGTCGGCGTAGACGACGTCGATGTCGTCGATCCCGCCGCTCGCGTAGAGCCCTCGCCAATCGGCGCAGTTGGCGCGCGAGCCGGGCTGCGGGTCGGCGGCCTCGCAGGTCGCGCGGATCGCGTCCGAGAAGGCCAGGACCCGCGAGGGGATCGAGACCGATCGCCGCTGGAGGACGGCGAGGACCTCGGCGTCGCGGACCAGGCCGCGGGGCTGACAGAAGTGGCTCGTGGCGGAGGTCGTGACGCTGGCGGCGTGCAAGAGCGCGGCTAGATAGTGGCGGCGCTTGGCCGCAGCCCCCCGGCCCCGGAGCTGGTCTATGGCGTAGCGAAGGCTGTCGAGGTCGACCGCCTGGCGAATCCCCAGGTAGACGTTCGGGTAGTAGCTCGAGCAGAGGTGGTAGGGGAAGAGGCTCGGGTCCTCCCGACGAGCCAAGACCGCCTCGCGCCGGAAGAGGTCCGCCGCCGCGCGGAAGGACCCCGTGGCGCGGGTTTGGCTCGCCTCGCAAAAGGTCGGCGTGCTCTGGAGCGCGAAGGTGCGATAGGCGCCGGCGCGGAGCTTGGCGTCCTGGGGCAGGCGGCGCGTGGTCGGGCTCCCCTCGGGGACGCGGAAGAGCTCAGCGTGCTGGGCGGACTCGTGACGATCGCGGGCGCCGATCTCGAGCCCGAAGGCTCCCAGGAAGCCGTCCTCGATGGCGGCCGCTGGCCCGAGCTGCTCGAGGAGGGCGTCACGATTCCGGCGGTAGGCCGGGCCGAGGTCCTTCTCCGGGTCGAGGCGGCGCAGGATCGCTCGACTGGCGGGGTCGTGCTCGAGGTAGGCCGCCGCCACGGACTGAGCGTAGGCCTGAACGTCGTTGGCCAGGATTCGATAGCGCCCGCAGAGCGCCGTCGAGACCGAGGCCGTCCCGCTCATGAGGTCGCAGACCGAGCGGCCCCGAGGGGCCGCTTGGCGCACCGCTCGCTGAATCGTGTCCGTGAGGCGCGTCTTCGCGCCCATGTACCAGAGTGTCCGCACCCCGGACTTATCGGCAGACCGGGCGGGAAAATTTACGCGGCTCTAAACCTCCTCCTCAGAGGAGGCGCGAACTCAGGCTTTGCCGCGGACCAAGAGCACGGGCCGCGTCACGACCCGCAGGATCTGCTCTGCGACCGAGCCGAACCACCAGCGGGAGACGCCGCTCCTCCCGTGACTCGAGAGCGCCACCAAGTCGTAGTCCTCGGCCATGGCCGCGATCTCACCTGCGGCCTCGCCGATCCGGGCCTCGATCTTGGCGTCGACGCGGGCGTCGAGGAGCCGATCCAGCTGCGGCTGGAGCGTCTCGCGGACTGCCTGGGCGTTCCAGAGCTTCGGCTCGAGCATGGGCACGCCGGCCAAGGGGTGCGATATGTAGGGCTCGAGGGCCTCGACCCGAACGAGCGTGACCTCAGAGCCCACGCTTCGGGCCACAGCGATGACGTAGGGCAGGATCGCGTCTGCGAGGGCCGAGCCGTCGAGGGGCACGAGGATCCGGCGGAAGGCCGTGTCCTCGCTGCGCTCCTCCGAGCTCGGGTTCACGAGAAGGAGCGGGACGCCCGCGTGACGCAAGACCCGCTCGGCCACGCTCCCTCGAACGAGGCGTTGGAGCCCCGTCCTCCCGTGGGTCCCCATGGCGATCAGGTCGGGGCCAACGCGTTCGGCCACGTCCAAGATCTTCGTGGCCGGGTCTCCTGACTCACGCAGGGTCTCGCACTCGAGCCCCCACTCGCGCAGCCGCGCGTTGACGCGGCGAAGAGAGCCTTCGATGGAGACGTCCTCCGGTGGATCCGGGGCGTCGGGATCCGACACGAAGAGGATCGAGGCCTCGGCTCCCTCGACCTCGTGCAGGACTCTCTTGAGCGGCTCGAGGGCTGACTCGGAGAGCTCGGAGCCGTCGAGGGGAATCAGGATCTTGCGAAACATGGGTACCTCCGCCGAGCGCTCACGCAAGACGAGCACCACAGCGCAGACCCCTTGGCATCGGAGCCGGCTGTCTCAGACTTGTGACAGAGTCGGCTCTGGCCTCACCTCCGCGACACGTCGACGTGACAAGCTCGCCGACTCGCTGGCCAGAGCCACCTCGGCCGCCCAGCGACGGTCGGCTGGGGTCAGGACCTCGAGCTCTGGCAGCGGCGCGAGGTCCGGCTCGACCCAGCCCGAGCGAGCGCCCGGAGCCAGGAGCCGCGCTCGGCTGTAGTGGCGGAAGAGGTCGTCTCGCTCGAAGAGCTCGATCAGGTCGTCTGCGAGGGCTTGCAGGGGCTGCCCCTCGTCGTAGACGTCGAGGAAGTGGAGCACGAGGTGGAACCAGACCTGGGTGATCGTCTCGTGATAGCCGCGGGTCGGCGTCTCGACGAGGCCCGTGGCGGCGTTGTAGCGCTTGATCCCCTCGCGCAGCAGGCTGTAGGCCTCGAGCCTCTGCCCGTGGGCATAGGCCAGGGCGACCACGAGGTGCGCGGCGTGGGTGAAGTCCTCGCGGGCCAGGGTCCCCGACTCGAAGGCGTCCACCAGACCCAGGACGTTGCGAGCGAAGACGGGCAACTTCGGGGCCTCGAGCGCTGCCTCGTGCTGACTGGGCTCCTTGGCCTCTGGGGCTCGCGGGGCGCGCCGCTGGCGCTTGCGGCGCCGCTGGCGCTTGGGGCGCGGCTCCGCTTCGTCGACCGCGCCTCGCCGCCGGCCCTTGTGGCCGCGGCGGCTCCAGCGCGCGCTGGCGGCCGCTGCGACCTCGGGAGGCGGCGCGAGCTCCGGAGCAGATCGGGAGTTTGCAGGGAGACCGTCAGCGGTGAACTCGATACACATGCCCCCCCAGACGCCGCTCGAAGGGAGGGGTGTCAGGCACGCTCAGCCGGCGGAGCTGAAGCGGCCCCTCTCCTCTCCCCCGCCTGCGGTCGCTCGCGCCAAAGCGAGTAACCTTGGCGCCGTGAACGAGCACCTCGCACTCGCAGGTTCCCTGGCGCTAGTCGTCGCGGGTTACGTCCTGGCCCGACGTGTGGAGCAGCGCGAGCTGCTGCGCGCGGGGCTGGACGGGCTGGTCTTGGTGACCGTCTCCGGCCTGGCGCTGCTCTTCATTCTCCCCCACGCCTTCGGCGCCCTCGGCGCCTGGGCCGTCGCCCTCTGCGCCCTGGGCTTCCTGGTCCCGACCGTCGCCGAGCGGCTCCTCCACCGCCACGAAGGTGAGGGGCCCTGGCCGATCCCGGCCTTGGCCCTGGCCGCCCTCGCGGTCCACTGCGGCCTCGACGGCGCGGTCTTGGCCGAGGGCGCCGAGCACGCCGGTCACGCCCACGGACACGAGGAGGGCGCGGTCGCGGCGACCTTCGCGATCCTCCTCCACCGCCTGCCCGTGGGGCTCTTCCTCGGCTCCACGGTCCGAGCCCTCCTCGGCCCGCGCTGGGCCCTCGGCGGCGTGATCGTGGTCGTCCTCGCGACCCTGGCTGGGCACTTCCTCCACGGCGTGATCGAGCCCTTCGCCGAGGGCGTCGGCGCCGCCGTCCTGAGCGCCCTCCTGGCAGGCGGCCTGATGCACGTCGTCTTGGGTCACGGCGCCGACGCCCCGACCCACCTCCCCGGCGCGCGCAAGAGCGCGGCCTTGGGGGCTGTGTTCGGCCTGGGGCTCCTGGGCCTGGCGCCCCTCGAGCTCCCGGCCGGCATGCGAGCGGCGGCGATCGCGGGCGCTCACCTCTTCCTCGAGAGCGCTCCCGCGGTTCTAGCGGGCTTCTTCGCCGCTGGACTCCTGAGCCTGATCTCCCAAGAGCGGCTGGCGAAGCTCATGACCGGGCGGAACGTGATCTCGAGCGCCGCCCGCGGCGTGCTCTTCGGCCTCCCGATCCCGATCTGCTCCTGCGGCGTGGTCCCCCTCTACCGCGGCCTCATGAAGCGCGGAGTCCCGCCGGCGGCGGCCATAGCCTTCTTGATCGCGACGCCCGAGCTGGGCTTCGACTCGATCCTGCTCTCCTTCCCCCTCCTCGGCTGGCAGGTCGCGGTGATCCGCTTCCTGACAGCGGTCGTGCTCGCCATCGTGGCGGGGAGCTTCGTGGGCTGGTTGACCCGCGACGAGGCAGAGTCCCCGGAGGACACTTCAGCCGCGCTCGAGGCGCCTGGCTGCGGTGAGCCTGGTGATCCCTGCGCCACGGACTCCTGCGCCACGGACTCCTGCGAGGAGGGGATCGAGGAGGAGGCCGAGGCCGGCCGAGGCGCCAAGGTCTGGACCGGGTTCCGCGACTCCCTCGACGAGCTCGGCCCCTGGATCCTGGCCGGCCTCGCGGTGGCTGGCGTGGCCTACCCCCTCTTGGATCCAGCCTGGGTCGCCCAGGTCCCTCCCATGGCCCAAGTCCCGCTCTTCTCCTTGATCGGAGCCCCGATCTACCTCTGCGCCAGCAGCGCCACGCCTCTCGCCAGCGTCCTCCTGACCAAGGGCGTCGCCGCAGGCGCCGTGATCGCCTTCCTCCTCACGGGACCGGCCACCAACATCACGACCTACGGCGCGATCCGCCTCTTCCACGGCCGCACCAAGACCCTCCTCGCCTTGGGCGCGCTCCTCCTGACCTCCATGGTCCTCGGCTTCGGGATCAACCTGATCCCCCTCCCGCGCCCCGACGCCCTCGCGGAGACCGGTCACGTCCCAGGCCCCTTGGAGATCTCGGCCGGCCTCGTGTTCGCAGCCTTCCTCCTCTACTCCCTCTTCCGCCAAGGCCCCCGGGGCTTCCTCCAGCGCCTCGGGATCGCCCACACCCACCCCGAGCACGACCACCGCGACCTCAAGGGCGCCGAGGGCCACGACCACGCGGGCCACGACCACGCGGGTCACGACCACGCGGGTCACGACCACGCCAAGCACGAGCCCAAGGACCCTGACTCGAAGGGCTGCTGCTCCTAGTCGGTTGGCCCCCTGGCCCGCGCCGCAGCCAACGATCCTGTTCAGCTTTCAGACCTGGCGCCCTGAGCAGCCACCGCAACCCCTTGCTATCAAAAAGGCTAGGTCTACCAGCGTCCTTAGCACATCGCGCTAAACCTGGACGCAATGTGAACAATGTCTACTCTTGGGCCATGAAGAGGCCCGGTCGAGGCTGTCCGCTTGAGTTGATCGCAACCAAGTAGTCGGCTCCCTCAGTCGCCTCCTTCGCTCACCCGGAAGGAGTTGTTCCATGAAGCAACTGACCAAGCCGCGCCTCCTGATCGGAGCCGCCGCGTTCATCTCGTTCGTATTTTCCGTGAGTCTCTGGTTCGTGGGCTACAAAGAGCAGGCAATGTTCGTTGGCCTCTGGGTCCCATCGATCCTCGCCCTGGGAGCCTTCGTCGCTTCTAGTCAGCCTCTGCAGGCGGAGCGGATCGCATGATCGAGTTCGCGATCCTCGGAGTTGGCCTCTTCGTGACGAGCCTGGTTGCCTACGCGCTGGTCCTGATCCAGGGCATTGAAACCGCCGCCCACAGTCACGCTCACGAGAAGAGAGAAGCGGAGGAGGTCGTCCAGGATTCGGCCCCCAAGGTCCGCGCGCTCCCACCGGTCCAAGCAGCCTAGCTGCGGCAGGGCTAGGCTCTGTTCGCCTGAAGCGCCGGGAGGTGCTTGATCATTACGATCCGGCTCCCCCGTTCGGGGTCGCACTCGTAGCGGACCTCGTCCATGAAGCGCTTAATGATGTAGATCCCCAAGCCGCCGCGGTCTTCGCTCTCGAGCTGCTGGTCGAGGTCGACATCGCGCTTCTCGAAGCCGTACTGGGGGTTGCCGTCGTCGAGGATCACGGTGAAGGCGTCGGCGCTGACGTGGACCTCGACCTCAATCGTCGGAGGCGAGGTCTCGCAGGCGTAGAGGACGGCGTTGCTCGAGGCCTCGTCTACGGCCAGCTCGATCAGGTCGACCTCGCCCGCCGGGAACCCGACTTGGAGGGCGGCCGTCGCCACGGCCTTGCGGATCAGGCCCAGGTAGCAGGTAGCCCGCGGGACGCTGAGGCGGATCGGTGCTTCGGGGATCGGAGAGGACATTCTTGCTGCGGTGTAGACCCGTCCTGGCAGCCTGTCAAGCGGAGTGCCCGTCCTTATAGGCTTTACGAGCCGCCTCGATCACCTCGTAGGTGTGCTCCAAATCACGCCAACCAGCTGTGTCCGTCGCGCCATCTTCGAGGTCCTTGTAGACCGCGAAGAAGTGCTCCATTTCGCTCAGGATGTGCGCCGGGACGTCGTCCAAGGTCTTGACGTGAGCCCAGAGAGGCTCGCCGATCGGGATCCCGAGGACCTTGTGATCCGCCTTGCCCTTGTCGAGCATCACGAAGAGCCCCAGGGGCCGCAGCCGAATCCGGCAGCCCGGGAAGGTCGGCTCGCCCACGAGGGCCATGATGTCGAGGGGGTCACCGTCCTCAGCCAAGGTGTCGGGGAGGAACCCATAGTCCGCCGGGTAGCGGGTCGCGGTGAACAAGCGCCGGTCGAGGAACACCTCGCCGGTCTCGTGGTCGATCTCGTACTTGTTCCGGCTCCCCATCGGGATCTCGACGATCATGGTCAAGACTTCGTCGCTCACGAGGAACCTCTTGGGGAGCTAGCTCAGCGAGTCGGGTCGAGGACCAAGAGGCCGAGCAGGAGGGGCAGGTAGGCCAGGCTGGCGAAGAACACCCGCCGGGCAGCCTTGCGAGTCGGGGAGGTGTACCAGGCCACCGTCAGGGCGAAGAAGCCCATGCCGAGGATCAAGCCCCCGAGGGCCGTGGCCCAGCCGCCGATCCCGGCCGGCAGAGCGCAGAAGGCGATCGGGATCAGGGCCAAGGCGTAGACCAGACCCAAGCGCGCGCTAAAACGTCCTGAGGCGTCAACTCGGCTAGCCATTTGATAGCCGCCGGCCTCGTAGTCGTCTCGGTAGTACCAATCGATGGCCAAGAAGTGAGGGATCTGCCAGGCGAAGAGGATCGCGAACAGGACCCAGGCCCCCATCGCGAACTCGCCCTTGACCGCGACCCAGCCGATCACGGGCGGGAGCGCGCCGCAGATCGCGCCGACCAAGGTGTTGAGCGAGGTCCGCTGCTTGAGGGGGGTATAGACCGCGACGTAGAGGACGGCCACCAAGAGGGCCAGGCCCGCCGAGACCGGATTCACGAGGGTCGCCAGGAGCACGGTCCCGCTCACGAGGAGGAGCAAGGCCCAGAGAAAGCCCTCGAGCTGAGTCACGCGCCCCGAGGGGATCGCGCGCCCGCAGGTCCGAGGCATTTGCTTGTCGAGGTCGGCCTCGAGGACTTGGTTGAAGACGTTGGCGCCGAAGGCTGCCAAGGTCGTCCCGCCCATGGCCACGCTCGCGCGGAGCGGGTCGATCGCTGCCTCGGGGTCGGCCAGGAGATAGCCCGCGCCGACGGTGACCACGACCAGGCTGCTGAGGCGGTACTTGGTCATCTCGACCAGACCACCCAGGCGCGTGCGCCAACTCACAGCTGAAGCCGGGGCTTGGCTGGAGGCAGGGAGGGGGGACTCGAGGGTCAGGCTGCTCGGGCTGCTCATGCTGCTCATGCTGCTCATGGGGGGGGTCCAATCGACGCGGAGACCCTAACAATGGGACCCCTGGCGGATCTGCGTCAATTTGTCGCAGCGTCGGGCCGGGGATCGGACGTATCGTCGGCGCCGCCCCCAAGGAGCCCACATGAGCCCGAGCAGCCAGGGCGGCGCGGTGTTGAGCGCCCCACAGCAGCAGCCAGAGCAAGCGCCCGGATCCGACCCGGCCAACCCCTCTCCCACACCAGGCTCGGAGCGCGTTGGCCTGGGCTCCACGCCTGGCTACCCGGCGGGATCCGTCCTGACCTTCGCCTTCGGCACCACGGTCTCCATGTGGGCCCTGGCCTATGTGTGCCGGCTCCCCATGATCCAGGCTCCCGGCTGGCTCCTGGCCGGCGGATTCGTGGTGTGCCTGATCCTAGGCGGCTACCTCGCAGCCCGCACCCTGGGCGGCGGGGCCCTCGGCAGCGGCCGCCGCTGGCTCCTCGGCGCGCGGGTCGGCGCCCTCAGCTCGCTCCTGAACCTCCTGATCCTGGGCAGCATGCTCAAGGACCCCGCCTATCGCTCTGCAGCCGCGGTCTGGGTCCCCATGACCCTCTTCCTAGGGGCCGCCCTGGCTGCCGTGGGAGCGATCCTTCCTCGCCCACCCGCCGCCCCCCGCGATCGCGCCTGGCTGGGGCTCTTCGCCCGCGTCACCGCCGGCGCGACCCTCGTCCTCTTGGCCGCCGGCGGTCTCGTGACTGGCCACGAGGCAGGCCTGGCCGTCCCTGACTGGCCGAACAGCTACGAGTCCAACATGTTCCTCTACCCGCTCAGCAAGATGACGGGCGGAATCTACTACGAGCACGCGCACCGCCTCTTCGGCTCGCTGGTCGGGCTCACGACCCTGGTCTTGGCGCTCCAGGTCCTCCGGCGCGAGCCCCGCGGCTGGGTCAAGGGGCTGGCTGGCTTCGCCTTCGTCTTGGTCTGCGCCCAGGGGATCATGGGCGGTCTCCGCGTGACGGGGACCTTCACCCTCAGCGCCGACGCGCAGAACCTGGCCCCTAGCCTCCGCCTGGCCCTGGCCCACGGCGTCACGGGTCAGCTCTTCTTCGCCCTGATCGTGGGCCTGGCCGCGATCCTGACCCCGACCTGGCGGAAGGGCCCGGAAGTGTCCCCCAGCGACTCCATGCGCTCGCTCAAGACCGCCTCGCATTGGCTCTTCCTCGGTCTCTTCGGACAGCTCGTCCTGGGCGCGCTCCTGCGCCACTTCCAGACGCCTCCCGTCTATCACGCGACCCTGGGGACCCTCTTGGCCCTGGCGGGAGTCGGCGTCGGGACCTGGGCCTGGGTCATGGCCCGGCGAGTCTCGGAGGCGCCCCTGGGCCGGACAGGCGCGACCCTAGCCGGCCTGGTCCTGCTCCAGTTCTGCCTGGGCATGGTCGCCCTGGCGGCCGTCGGAATCAGCGACCCCGCGATCCAAGCCCCCCTCACGACCCTCCACCAGACGACTGGCGCCCTGGTCCTCGCGAGCGCCCTCCTGCTCCGACTCTGGGCGGGCCGCCTCTGCGCCGAGCCGCTGAGCGAGCTCCCCCGGAAGCCAGCCGGGAAGCAAGTCGCGGCATGAGCCTCCCCTACCTCGTCGAGAACTTGCGCGTCGAGGTCGGCGAGGACCCCCAAGACGTCCTCCTGGGACGCCTGACCCGCTCGCTCCGGATCGCGCCCGAGGAGATCGCTGAGTGGGCGATCTCGCGCCAGGCTCTCGACGCCCGGAGAAAGCGCGACGTCCACTGGACCTACACCCTCTCGTTCCGCCCCAGCGAGCCCGCGACCGGCGAGCGCCTCGTGGCCCAAGGCCGCGCCAAGACGCCCTCCCGACGCGCTCGCGACGCGCCGGACTGGGCGATCCTAGACGGCCTCCCCCAAGGCAACGAGTCCCTCGGCGCCCCGCCGGTCGTGATCGGCTCGGGGCCCGCTGGCCTCTTCGCGGCCTGGCTCCTGGCCCGCGAGGGCTACCGCCCCCTGGTCTTGGATCGCGGCCCGGCCGTGGGCCCGCGCGTCCGCAAGGTCAACGCCTTCGACCGCGGCGGAGCGCACGACCCCGAGGCGAACATTCTCTTCGGCGAGGGCGGAGCTGGGACCTTCTCCGACGGCAAGCTCACGGCGCGCTCGCGGACTCCCCTCACGGGCCTCGTCCACGAGCTCCTGATCGCCGCCAAGGCGCCCGAGGAGGTCCGCTACGTCAGCAAGCCTCACGTCGGCACGGACCGCCTCCGCGCTGTCCTGGTCTACCTCCGCCGCGAGCTGGTTCGCCTGGGCGCCGAGTTCCGCTTCGACGCCCGCGTCGACGACCTGATCCTGAACGCGGAGGGCGCTGCCCGCGGGGTGGTCCTCCAGGGCGGCGAGCGGATCGAGGCCGGGGCCGTGTTCCTCGGGATCGGACACTCGGCGCGCGACACCTACGAGACCCTCCACGAGCGAGGGGTGAAGCTGGAGTACAAGCCCTTCCAGCTCGGGCTCCGGATCGAGCACCCTCAGGAGCTGATCGACAAGAGCCAGCTCGGCGGCATGGCGGGGCAGCTCCCGGCCGCCGAATACGTGCTCAACGACAAGCGCCTGGGCGTGTTCAGCTTCTGCATGTGTCCCGGGGGGACGCTCATGGCGAGCGTCAGCGAGGCCGAGCACCTCTGCACCAACGGGATGTCGCGTCGCAAGCGCGACTCAGGCTGGGCCAACTCGGGGCTGGTGTTCACGGTCCCCCAAGACAAGGCACCCGGCGGCGGGGTCCACCCTCTGGCCGGCGTCGCCCTCCAGCGCCAGCTGGAGCAGCGGGCCTTCCAACTCGGGGGGGGCGACTACGCCCTCCCCGCCCAACGAGTCGACGACTTCCTCCGCGGGCAGGTCAGCCGCGGCGAACTCAAGAGCAGCTATCCGCGCCGGCTGCATCCCATGGACCTACGCGAGGTCCTCCCTGACTGGAGTCGGAAAGCCTTCGGCAAAGCCCTGGCCCGCTTTGGCCAGCGGATCGAAGGCTACAGCACCAGCTCCGGGCTCCTGGTCGGGCCCGAGACACGCGGGAGCTCTCCGGTCCGGATCCCGCGCGACCTCGAGTCGCGGATCTCGGTCTCGACGCCCGGCCTCTACCCGATCGGCGAGGGCGCCGGCTACGCCGGCGGGATCATGTCCGCGGCCATCGACGGCCTGCGCTCAGCCGCGGCCCTGATTCGCGCCGCGGCGCCTGCGCGATAACGTCCCCTCTAGACCTTTTTCAGGCCGAGACGGGCATGGGCTCCGTCGGCCGGGACGAAGCCGCGAGGACCTCCCGCAGGTCTCGGCCGAGCTCCAAGGCTGAGCGATAGCGCTCCCCTCTGCGTCGGGCCAGGGCCCGCTCGAGGATTCGCTTGAGCTGGGGAGGCACCCCGACCCCCAGCCTCGGGATCGCCCGCTGGCGCGCTTCGAGGAGGCGGTTCAGCGAGAGGTGATCGATCTGGGTCGTGGGGAGACTTCCGGCGATCAGTCGATAGAGGACGAGGGCCGTCGCGAAGAGGTCCGCGTCCGGGGTCGCTGGAGCGCCTTGGAGGCGCTCGGCCGTCATGTAGACCGGCGTCCCCGAGAGCGCCTTTTGCGCCGAGAGGCTCAGCTGTAAGAGCGTCTTTCGGGGAATTCGTCCCGAGTCTTGGAGCGGCGGGGTGTAGGGCTTGGCGAGGTCGAAGTCGATCAGGACCAACGAGGCCCGATCGCCCCCTCCGCGCAGGACGAGGTTCCCGGTCTTGACGTCGCGGTGCACGAAGCCCTGCGCGTGCAAGAGCGCCAGCCCCTCGCAGAGCTCCCCGATCCAGCGCGCTGCTCGGTGCCACGGCACCCGCGTCCCGGGACTCAGCACGGCCGCCAAGGAACACCCGGGGAGGTCCTCCATGATCACGTAGGAGCAGTCCGAGGTGCGCCCGCTGGCGAGGGCGCGACAGAGGGCGGAGTGATCGAGGCCGAGCATGATCTCGGTCCCGCGCACGAAGCGGGCCGTCGATTCGTCCTCGCCGAGGGGGACGACCTTGATCGCGACGTAGCCGTCTCCGCGCAGGTCGGCGGCTCGATACACGACGCCCATGGCGCCGCGTCCGAGCTCCTCGGTGACGTGATAGCGACCGACGAAGCGCGCTCCGATCCTGACGAAGGGCCTGGTCGGCTCGCCCTCGAGGAGGAGTCCCCGGGAGCCCTTGCCCTGGGTCTCTTCTTGGAAGAGGTCGATCGCGGTCTTGGTGCCGAACTCAGTCATGCCCTGCCTGGAGCAAGCACCATTCCCAGCCGGGACTTCGGCTAAGCCCTTTGCCCCTCGCGCGCCAAGGCCTAGTTGAGCCAGGCGCCTCCGCCCGCTTGAAGCGGGTCGCAGCGCCTGCTGTCGGCTCTCGCTGCACCCCTGGCTGGCCTCGGAGTCAGCGCCAGCGCGTCAGCGTCCTCGCGCTGCGTCCGGACCGGGAGAGGAGCGCTTCGAGCTCTCGGGCCTCCCGCAAGAGGGGACTCTCGTCTTCCGCTATCGGCTGCGCGCTCCGACGGCGCACGAGGCGGCGGAACCCGCGCGTGAGAGCAGCGCAACACGAGACCAGAGCCAAGCTCGAGCCTATGAGGAGCGAGCAACCGAGGATCGCGAGGCAGAGGAAGAGCAGAGGCTGACTCATTGGAAGCTCAAGCGGGGAGTGCGACAGCGCGCACTCCTCTAAGGATCCGAGTCGGACGCTCGGAGAGAGGCTCGAGGTTCCGCAGGTCTTGGGCCATGGCGCTGGCGGACTGATAGCGGTCTTCCGGCTTAGCGGCCATGGCTCGCTCGAGGATTCGCACCAAGCCCGGGGGAAGGCTGCCGTCCTTGGGAAGCCCTGGGTTGCGGCTCCGGGCAGCGATCAAGAGCGAGAGCGCGGCGTGATCGTGCTTCTCAGTGGGGAGCCTCCCCAGCAGGAGCTCATAGAGCACGAGGCCAGCGGAGAACAGGTCCGAGGCAGGGGTCGCAGGGCGACCCTGGAGGCGCTCTGCGCTCATGTAGACCGGGGTGCCCGAGAGACCGTTCCCTTGGCTCAAGCCTGCGCTCTTGAGCGCGCTCCGCGAGAAGCGGCCCGAGTCGGGGAGGTTCGGGCCGTAGGGCTTGGCCAGGTCGAAGTCGATAAGCACCAGAGACTCACGCTCGTCGCTCCCGCGCAGGACCAGGTTGCTCGGCTTGACGTCGCGGTGCACGTAGCCGCGAGCGTGGAGGACTCCCAGCCCTTCACAGAGGCTGCTGACGAGTCGAAGGGCGCGAGTCCAGTCGAGGCGCTGGCCGGAGGCGAAGGCGGCGTCGAGTGAAGGGCCCGTCAAATCCTCCATGACCGCGTAGCTGCACTCGCTCGAGCGGCCGCAGGCGAAAGCTCGACAGAGCGCTGGGTGGTCGAAGCCGAGCATGATCTCGGTTCCGCGTCGAAAGCGGGAGGCGGAGACGCTCTCACCCGACTTCTCGAGGACCTTGACCGCGACGAATCCGCCCTCGCGGAGGTCTGCTGCCCGATACACGATCCCCATGGCCCCGCGGCCGAGCTCGGCGAGGAGGTAGTAGCGACTCGCGAGGTGATCGCCGACCCTGATCGTGGGCTCAGGTGCCTCTTGCGCTTGGCGAGGTCGCGTCGAGTCGTCGAACTGGGTAGGGCTCGCTGAGGCCTGAGTCATGTCTTGCCTAGAGCAAGCGCGGGACCAGGGAAGGAGCGGGCTAACCCCAGCGCTCGCACCCTGGGTCGAGCGAAGATCGCGCTCTTGTGCGCACCCGAGGGGCGCCTGCGAGCAGGCGAACGCTCAGCAGGTGCCTGTGGGTCTCCCTCCCTCAAGTCATTGGTCACTCGCTATCGTGGGCGCCCGGAGGTCTCCGTGCGCTCGATCCTGGTCTCTGTCCTGCCCCAACTCCTCTGCGTCGCCGCGCTCTGCGCGCCCGCCCACGCCCAGGAGCCGCCGCCTCTACCCGCGGCTGAGCTGGCAGCGCTGCGCGAGGCCTCCCTGCGGGTCCACAAAGAGGTCCTCACCCGACGGGAGACCTACTCCACCCTGCGAGAGCTGTGCCGAGTCGCGCCCAAGCGCTTGTCGGGATCCCCGGGCGCCGCCGCTGCGGTGACCTGGGCTCGCCAGACGATGACTCGCCTGGGGCTCGAGAAGGTCCGCCTCGAGCCCTGCGTCGTCCCGCGCTGGGTCCGAGGTCAGGTCGAGGTCCTCAAGCTCCTCGAGCCTGCCCAGGCCGCGGGCCCACTCCCGATCCTGGCCCTGGGCGGAAGCGTCGCGACGCCCGAGGGCGGGGTCACGGCCGAGGTGATCGCCGTCTCGAGCTTCGAGGAGCTGACTCGCCGCGCGGCCGAAGCCAAGGGCAAGATCGTGCTCTTCAACCGCCCCTTCAGCCCAACTGAGCTGAGCACCTTCAAGGGCTACGGCGGCGCGGTGGGTCAGCGAGTCCGGGGAGCGAGCGCAGCTGCCAAGGTCGGCGGGGTGGCGGCTATCGTCCGCTCCATGACGCCCAACCTCGACGACGTCCCGCACACCGGCGGAATGCGTTATGCCGAGGGCGTCGCCAAGATCCCCACCGCGGCGGTCAGCACTCGCGGCGCCGAGAGGATCGCCTCCTGGCTCAAGCGAGGGCCAGTTCGGCTCCACCTCCGCCTCGACTGCCGCAGCCTCCCCGACGAGGAGAGCTTCAACGTGGTCGGCGAGCTGCGTGGGCGCGAGTCCCCCGACGAGATCCTGGTCGTCGGCGGCCACCTCGACGCCTGGGACGTCGGAGAGGGCGCCCACGACTGCGGAGCCGGTTGCGCTCAGAGCATGGTCGCCCTCGCGACCCTCAAGCGCCTCGGGCTTCGTCCCCGCCGGACGATTCGCTGCGTGCTCTTCATGAACGAGGAGAACGGACTCGCGGGTGGACGGACCTACGCCGCAGACCACGCAGCCGAGATGCCCAAGCACGTCTTGGCCCTCGAATCTGATCGAGGCGGGTTCACCCCCCGCGGCTTCACGACCGACGCCAATCCGCGCGCGAGCGCGATCCTCCGCCAGATCGTGGGCTTGATTCCCTCGGGCGGCGATCGCCTCCTCCCCGGCTACGGGGGCGCGGACATCAGCCCCATGAAGCGCTTCGGGGTCGTCCAGCTCGGCTTCCTCCCGGACAGCCAGCGCTACTTCGACCTCCACCACACTCGGATCGACACCTTCGACAAGGTCCACTGGCGCGAGCTCGAGCTCGGGACGGCCGCCATGGCCACGGTCCTCTACGGGGTCGCCGAGTTGAAGGCGACGCTTCCACGCAATCCCCTCCCCCGGCCGAAGGACGTGGAGACGCCCCAGCCGACCCCGACGCCAACACCGAGCCGCGCCCGGTGACTCCGCTGCTTCATTCGTCCTGGCGTGACGCGCTGGCCTGCGCAGTTCTGAGCCTCGGGCCCCTCGTCCTCAGCGGCTGCGCCGGCCCCGACGCCCCGCCTCCTGCTCGCGATCTCCGCGCGACTCACGAGGCGCTCTTCGAGACCTTCTTCCCCCTCGACGGCCAAGACCTGAGCGCCGCCGAGCGAGCAGCTGCCTCGAAGCTCCGCGACGCCTCTGGCGAGGCCTTCGCTGCCGACCCGGTCCTCGGGCCAGACCTCGAGATCTTGGCTGACCCTGCGAGCACACTCTGGGGGCTCGAGAAGGGCGCCGGCTTCCCTGACCTGAGCGCTGGTCAGCGCGAGGGCTTGATCCAGAAGCTCTTCGAGCACCCCGCCCCCAAGGCTCGCGCCCTGGCTCGGCGCCTGAGGAGCGTCTACCTAGGGCTCGTCTATCGACCTCCCCTGGGCCCGCTCCTGGTCGGGGACCTCAGCCTCCAGCCGACACCGCCAGCGAAGATCGAGGTCCCCGTCCTCGAGCTCCCCAAGAGCCCGCTCCGCTACGACCCCAAGGCAGGGACGCTAGGGCACGTCGACGGCCCCATCGAGTTCCTGATCGTCGGCAGCGGTCCTGCCGGGTCAGTCCTGGCCAATCGCCTGACCCTGGCCGGGCGTCGCGTCCTCCTCGTCGAGCGCGGCTCCTTCGTGATCCCAGGCGCCATGGACACCCGCTCCCAAGGCGCGCTCATGGAGAGCCGCAATCGCCGCACGAGCCTCGACGGCGCGATCGTGATCCGCAACGGAAGCACCGTCGGCGGGGGGTCGACGGTCAACATTGACCTGGCCTTCGACCCGACCTCCCCCCTTCTCCTGGAGCGGATCCAGGGTTGGGTCCGCGAGGGACGTCTCCCAGAGGGGCGCTACGCTCCCGCGGCGCTGCGTGCAGCCTACGCCTGGGTCCGAGAGCGCATGGGGACCCGCACCCTGAGCGAGGTCGAGATCAACGCCAACAACCGCGTCCTCTGGGAGGGTGCCAAGGCGCGAGGGGTGCAGCCGAAGCTCTACGCCCTCAACCGCTATCACCCGAAGGACTCTCCCACTCCCGCGGACAACAAGATCTCGGCCGTCCGCGGGCTCCTCCTCGAGTCCCTCGCCGCTGGCCTGAGCTTGGTCCCCGACGCCGAGGTGGTCAGGGTCCTCCTTGAGGGCGGGCGGGCGACTGGCGTAGAGGTCCAGACACGACCCTCCTGGAAGCACCCAGCCGTCCTCCAAGACCCCCACGACCTCAAGCTCGCCCCAGGGACGCGAGTTCGAATCGAGGCCCAGACCGTGATCCTCTCCGCGGGCTCCCTCGGCTCGCCAACGGTCTTGCTCCGCTCGGGAATCAAGGCCCCTGGGATCGGCCGCGGCGTCGTGATCCACCCTTCGGTGCCGCTGGTGGGCGAGTTCGAGGCCCAGATCGACGCTACCCGCGGCCTGACGGCCTCGGTCTTCGTCGACGCCCACGCGCGTCAGGGCGGCTTCTTCTTCGAGGCCATGCCGGGACTTCCGGGCTACGTCGCGATGATGGTTCCGGGCACCGGTCGCGAGGTCCTAGCTCAGCTCCGGCGCTACCGAAACCTGGCGGGCTTCGGAGTCATGCTCGTCGACACCCCGCACCCGCTGAACCGCGTCCGCCTCGCCGAGGGAGGTCAGCGCGCCGTGGTCGACTATCAGCTCCGGGGCGCTGATCCCCAACGCTTTCGCGCGGGCGTGGCCGAGGCCGTGCGAACCATGTTCGCCGCCGGCGCCACGCGGGTCATCGTGCCCAGCAACGAGGAGGGGATCCCGCGCGTGTTCGAGCGCCCCCACCAGGCGAGCTTGGTCGAAGCCAACCTGAAGTTCGTCTCGGGCCGCACGATCCTGACCTCAGCCCACATGCAGGGGAGCCTCAAGCTCGCCGCGAATCCGGCCAGCGGCGCCCTGGCCCCAGACCACCGCGTGTGGCGCGCCTCAGGGAAGCCCTACGCCAACCTCTACGTCATAGACGGGAGCGTGTTCCCGACCTCGGTCGGCGCCAACCCCATGCAAGCGATCTACACCTTCGCGCGGATCGCCGCTGACGCGCTGCTGGAGCCGCGCTAGCCTCCGACCGACCTCACTCACGCGGCGGAGACGCTGGTCCTACCAAGCCGAGCGCCGGGACCGCCCTCCTCGGGCGCCCCTCGCCTCGGGGACGCTTCCGATCCTTCCCTCCTCGACTCGCCCAAGCGAGCTCACCGCTGAATCTCCGAAGCGCCCTGCCCCGCCCACCCCTCACGGACGCGATCGCCTAGGTCGTCTCCGGCCCCGGCTCCTCTGCAGCTCCGGAAGCCCTCGGCCCTCGTCGCAGGCGGAGGCTGTTCGCGACCACGATCACCGAGCTCAACGCCATGGCGCCGGCGGCGACGGCAGGGTGGAGGATCTTGAGCGCTGCTAGGGGGAGCGTCACGGCGTTGTAGCCAAAGGCCCAGCCCAGGTTCTGGCGGATCGTGGCGCGAGTCGCGCGGGCCGTCTCGACTGCGGCCGCGACGACGCGCGGGTCGTCGCGCAGCAGGGTCAGGCTGGCTGAGGCCTTGGCGACGTCCGACCCTTGTCCCATAGCCACACCTACGCTGGCGCGCGCTAGGGCAGGCGCGTCATTGAGCCCGTCGCCGACCATCACGACCCGAGCCCCTTCGGCCTCGAGCTCCTCCACGACTCGGAGCTTCTCCTCGGGACTGACCTCGGCTCGGACGTGGCTGATCCCCCACTTGGCTGCGAGGGACTCGGCGACCTCTCGCCGGTCGCCGCTCAGGAGTTGGACCTCCAGGCCAAGGGCTTGAAGCAGCTCGACGGCCTCTCGCGACTCGGGGCGCGGGGTGTCGGCCAAGCGGACCCAGCCTAAGAACTCTAGGTCCCGGGAGACCGCGACGATCGTCTCCCCGGGCGCCAGGATTGGCTCTGGGCTCTCCCCGAGGTCCACGCCGGCGTCGCGGAGCCAACTCGTGCGGCCGACGCGAACTGTCTTGCCCACGACCTTGCCCTCGACGCCCAACCCGACGTGGGCTCGGACCTCGGTGGCCGCCATGCTCGGAAGCCCGCGCTCGTCTCGGGCGGCCACGACTCCAGCCGCGATGGGGTGCTCGCTCTGAGCCTCGAGCGCTGCAGCGAGCGCCAGGAGCGGACCCTCCCGCTCGGGAGAGGTCGGGTCTAGACCTGAGACCCGGAACCGGCCCTCGGTCAGGGTCCCTGTCTTATCGAAGAGGACGTGAGTCGCCTGACCCAAGGCTTCCAGGGCCGTGGCGTCGCGGACGAGGGCCCCCTCGGCGGCCACGCGGCCGACACCGACCACGAGGGCCGTCGGTGTCGCCAAGCCCAGGGCGCAGGGACAAGCCACGACCAGGACCGCGACGCCCGCTAGGAGCGCTGCCTCTCGGCCCGAGTGCAGGCCCCAGGCCAAAGCCACGAGGACCGCCAGGAGCAAGACCGCGGGCACGAAGACTCCAGCCACGCGGTCGGCGAGACGAGTGGCTGGGCTCTTGGAGCCTTGGGCTGCGCTGACCCGGCGCGCGATCTCTGCCAGCCGAGTCGCGGATCCCGTGGCCGTGGCTCGCACCACGAGCGCGGCGGAGCCGTTGAGGGTCCCGGTCGTGACCTCCTGGCCGGGCCCCACGGCGGCGGGCATGCTCTCTCCCGTCAGGAGGGCGCTGGAGACCTCGCTTCGTCCCGAAATGACTAGCCCGTCACAAGGAAAGCTCGCGCCTGGAAGAACTCGGACCTGGTCGCCGGGCCGCAGCGCGCTGACGGGGACCTCCTCCTCAGCCCCCTCGGCCCCGCCCTCGACGAGGCGTCGGGCTTGCTCCGGGCGCAGGGTCAGGAGACCTCGGAGGGCCGCCCCCGTCTCGGCCTGGGCGTTGGCCTCCAAGGCCCGACCTAAGAGCACGAGGGTCACGATCATTCCTGCCGGAGCGAAGTGCAGTCCGCCTTGGCCCATGCTCAGGTTCACGAGGCTCGCGCCGAAGGCCGCGAGGCTCCCGAGCGCGACCAGCGTGTCCATGGTCGCGCTCCAGGAGGCCAAGGCCCGGGCGGCAGCGAAGAAGATCGGAGCTCCGGCCCAGAGGACCCCCGTGCAGAGGAAGGCCTGGACCCACCCAGTCCAGGGCGGCCAGGACACCCCCGCCAGGCCGCTCCAAGCTAGAGCAAGGAGGGGCAGGCAGAGCGGGAGCGCGGCTGCCAAGGCTCGCCCCGCCACCTGTCTCTCGACCTCGCGGCGCGCGAGGGCGGCGGCCTCCCGCGCCAGGAGCCCTGCTTCGTCGTCTGGCGACTCCTCTAGGGCGCGGAACCCAGCCTTGGCGACGGCGGCGGCCAGATCAGCCGAGCTCAGAGCTCGTCCTTCGATCTGGGCCTGGAGAAGAGGAAGGCTTACGGCCACCGAGCTGACCCCCGCGACCTCACCTATGGCGCGCTCGACCTTGGCGACGCACGAGGCGCAGGTCATCCCCTCTATGGGCAGGACCTTGGTCTCGAGCTCAGGCTCGGGGATCGCGACTTCGCTCACGCTTCACTCCAGGCGCGATCCTAGGTGGGATCGAGGGCAGTGCCAGGTCTGAGGAAGCCCCCCTCTGCGTCTCATCTTATGAGCCCAGCCCCTGGGAATCCGTTTCGCAATCGTTGCATGACGGGGCCTCTAGCGCCCCAAACCATCGCCATAAGTCCTCCAGCAGCAAGGCCAGACGCCCGCGTCACGGGCACGTAAGAGGCTCCACAGGAAGGGCTTGTGACAGATCTTCCACAAATGGTGACGGCTCACCGACGGTATGCTTTTCGCAGTAAGCAGTGGGAACAAACCTCAGGCTCAAAAAGGAGAACGAAGATGAGTGTTCTCTCTTCCGGAACAGGGCGATTCGCCCAAGCCAAGATCGAAGTCAAGTGTGTGTGCGGGAAGCGGTATCGCGTCTCTCACGAAAAGGCCGGCAAGCGTCTGCGCTGCAAGAAGTGCCGCTCGAAGATCGACGTTCCTGGCGCCAGCAGCGACGGGGCGATCTCGATGCGCTCCCGCAAGGCGATCCTCGAGGAACTAGGGATCGACGCGGACTCAGCCGAGCAACGCTACGAAGAGGAGAAGAGCCAGACCTACACCTGCTCAGTCTGCTCCTGCGACATTGACCCCAGCCAACTCAAGAAGAGCTATGGCCCAGCAGGCCTGACCTGCGCCGGCTGCCGCTCCGACGAGAAGAAGGAGAAGGGCACCAAGAGCGACAACGCTCTTGACTCCTGGAGCCGCAAGGGGACTCCCGAGGCCGCACGTCGTCAGGCCCTGACGAAAGGCGCCTTGATCCTGGTGGGCACGACCTGCCTCTTGCAGTTCGCGCTGCCGATCTGGGGCGCTGCCCTCGCTGCGGCCGTCCTCGCGGGCGCTGCCAGCAGCCAGATCTACAAGATGGAGCTTCAGGGCTAGCTAGCCGCCTGAGGCCTGACTCGACTGAGCCCGCTTCGGATCGGAGCGGGCTCTCCTCGTGTGTGGAGGTTGACGTCCCCCTCTGTCAGGGGAGTTGTCGCCTCGCTAGCGCTCCGCCCGACGAAGGCTCGGTCGCGAACCAAGGGTCGTTGCCCTTCGAGGATTGGACGTAGGCCACCGAAGGGTTGGGTTGCTGGCAGGCGGGGCGTCCGTCGGCGTTGCGATCTCGGCCGCCGAGGTTGCGAAGAGCGACTTGGCGAGACGCTCCTCGAGTCGGAAGATCGCGGAGGTGCAACCAACGGAGAGGAGCCAGCTCCTTCGAGCTGGCTCCTTCAGGTCTGGCGAGTTGCCGACGTGACTAGCCGGCGGTGTCCGCGAAGTCGTCGTAGCCGTCACCCTCGGCGTAGCCCGCCTGGGTGTCCTCGTACTCGCCGCCTTCGGCGTAGCCGTCACCTTCCGCGGCGTAGCCGTCGCCTTCCGCGTATTCGCCTTCAGCGGCGTAGCCGTCGCCCTCGGCGTATTCGCCCTCGGCGGCGTAGCCGTCGCCCTCCGCGGCGTAGCCGTCGCCCTCGGCGGCGTAGCCGTCGCCCTCCGCGGCGTAGCCGTCGCCCTCGGCGGCGTAGCCGTCGCCCTCGGCGTATGCGCCCTCGGCGGCGTAGCCGTCGCCTTCGGCGTAGCCGCCCTCAGCGTAGCCACCCTCTGGAGCCACAGCGCCCTCGGCGTAGCCCCCTTGGTCGTCGTAGCCGCCCTCGGCGTAGCCACCTTGATCGTCGTAAGCGCCCTCAACGTAGCCGCCCTCGGGAGCGGCAGCGCCGTCGTCGTAGCCGCCCTCGGCGTAGCCGCCCTCGGGAGCGGCAGCGCCGTCGTCGTAGCCGCCCTCGGCGTAGTCGCCCTCGGCGTAGCCGCCCTCGGGAGCGGCAGCGCCGTCGTCGTAGCCGCCCTCGGCGTAGCCGCCTGCCGCGTCGTCGGCGTAGGTGCCAACCTCAGCGCCGTCGTCGGCGTAGCCACCTTGGTCGTCGTAGCCGCCCTCGGCGTAGCCGCCTTGGTCGTCGTAGCCGCCCTCGGCGTAGCCGCCTTGGTCGTCGTAGCCGCCCTCGGCGTAGCCGCCTTGGTCGTCATAGCCGCCGCCGGCCGCCTCATAGGCGTCTAGGGCCTCGGGGCCCTCCTCGAGGAGGCGGGCGATCTCCTCGCCCTTCTGGCTCATCTCCTCTTCGCTGAGGCCCTGAGCGTCACGCTTGATCTCGGTCCGAACCTCTTGGCCAGTCTCGTGATCGCGAGCGTAGATGTGGATCCGGCCGTCCTCGGTGTAGCTATAGGTCACCGAGACCTTCGTCCCCTTGGGACGGTTAGGGGGGAGGTCCGAGATCACGCAGGTGCCGATCTCGACGCACTCCTCAGGATCCTCCGACTCACCCTCGAGGATCTTGACCTCGACGCTGACCTGGTTGTCCATGGCGGTGCCGAAGACCTTGGTCACCTCAGCTGGGAGCGAAGTCTGCTCCTTGATCATGACCAGGTTCCGACGCGAGCCGTCGCGAGCGACGGTCACGATGCCCAGCGAGTGACTGTTGACGTTGCTGACGACGACGCCACCCAGGAGACCCACGACCTCCTCGGGGACGGCCTCTTCGACCGCGGCCGCGACCTCTTGGATCTTGACGACCTCTTCCTCGCTGGCCGTGCCTTGGTCGACCTTCTCTTGGAGCTCCTTGGCCTCCCGGACCATCAGGATCGCGGCCCAATAGGCGGCGCCGACGGCGACGCACTCGTCTGGGTTGACGCCCTTCTCGCTCTTCTGCTGCGTGACGCGCTCGAGCATCTCCTTGACGGCGGGCATCCGAGTCGAGCCGCCGACGGGAATGATGCAGTCGAGGTCCTTCCACTCCAGGTTCGCCTTCTTCAAGACGACGTCCATGTAGGTCTCGGTCTGCTCGAGGAGCGGGAGCGTCAGCTCCTCGAACTCCTCGCGGGTGATCGAGAGCTTGAGGCTCTTGCCTGCGCACTGAGCGAAGATCTTGGCCTGCGGCTTCTTGGAGAGCGACTTCTTCGCCTCCTCGACCTTGATCACGAGGTCCTGATAGGCCTCGGCGTCTTCACGCGGGTCGACGTCGTGCTCGTCTTGGAACTTCTCGGCGACATGATTCAGGATCATGTCGTCCCAGTCCTTGCCACCCAGACGGCGCTCACCGTCGGTCGCGAGGACGGCGACGTTGTTGCCGTTGATGTCGAGGATCGTGACGTCGAAGGTGCCGCCACCGAGGTCGTAGACCAGGCTCTTGACGTCACGATCGAGGTTGTTCATTCCGAACGCGATCGCAGCAGCGGTCGGCTCGTTCAGGATCCCGAGGACGTTGAGCCCTGCGATCGAACCGGCGTCGCCCGTGGCCTTGCGCTCGTTGTCGTTGAAGTAGGCCGGGCAGGTGATCACCACGTCGCTGATCTGCTCACCGAGCTGATCTTCCGCGTCCGAGACGATCCGCTTGAGGATGATCGCGCTCAGAATCTCGGGGGTGTATTCCCGATCCTGAATCACACGCACCCAGTCCGGCTCGCCCATGTGGCGCTTGACGAACTGGACCACGTTCTCAGGGTTACTGACCGCCTGGTTCTTGGCGATCTTGCCGACGATGACCTCGTCGTCCTCGAACAGAATCACGGACGGAGTGATCCGCTCGTTGTCGCTGTTGGGGATGATGTCGGCCTTGCCGTATTCGTCGAAGTGGGCAATCGCCGAGTAGGTCGTGCCTAGGTCGACTCCCGCGATCTTTCGCTTGCTCTCGTCAGACACTCTTAGGCCTCTCTTTCCTTAGTACAGCGTTTCACCACGACCTCTTGCGGTCGCAGAACGAGCCCGTTCATTCGGAAACCCTCCCGAACGACCTGCTCGATCTTGCGATCCTCACTGGGGTCGTCGGTTTCGATCCGCTGCACTGGCTTCTGGAAGTCGATGTCGAGGACATCCGGATAGTCCTCGATTTGTTCAATGTCACGTCGATAGAGCATCTCGAGGATCTCGTCCGAGAGATGCTCGAGGCTCTTGACGACGGCCTCTTTGGTCAGTGGCTCCTCGGACTCCTGATAGCTACGCGCCGTGCGGCGGACGCCATCGAAGAGGAGGATCAAGTCCTTGAAGAGCGGCTTTTGAGCCTGGGCAAGGAAGTTGTCCTTGTACTGACGCAGCTCCACGTAGAGCTGGTCGTAGGCCTGCTCCTTGCGCTTGCCGGAGCGAGCGACTCGCTGATAGGCCTCAGCCACCTTCATGGTGTGGCTCTCGACCCCTCGCAGCGACTTGGCCATTCGCTCGACGTTGTCTTGGAGTTTCTCGAGGTCGCGAGCGAGGGCGTTGGCTGTGGGCGCTCCACGCGGCGGGCGAGCCTGAGCAGCTTGGGGTCGCCGGCCAGGACCGCGCGGCGCGCCTGCGGGCGCTGGCCGTTGAGCGGGGCGTCGTTGAGCCTGATGTGGGCGCGAGCCGCGAGGACGACGGGGATCGCCTTCGACCCCGACCCTACCGCTCTCAGAGGCGACGCGTCCGCTCTCAGAGGCGACGCGTCCGCTCTCGGTGGTAGGGGCCTCGGTGGCAGCCTCGGTGGCAGCCTCAGCCTCGGCCTCGGCCTTGGTCTCGGCGAGGGGCGAGCGAATCTCGCTTGACTCGGACTCGAGGGGAGGGGCAGTCCCAACCTCGGTCTCGGAGGCAGCAGTCTCCGACTCCGTCTCGTTAGCCTCTGCGCTCTCGGCCTCGCCAGCCTGGGAGGCGTCTTCGTCGGTCTCAGCCTCAGCTTCGCCCTCGGTGGCCTCAGCTTCGCCCTCGGTGGCCTCAGCTTCGCCCTCGGTGGCCTCGGCTTCGCCCTCGGTGGCCTCGGCTTCGCCCTCGGTGGCCTCTTCGGCCTCAGCTTCGTCTGCGACCTCGGCTTCGGGCTCGCTCGCCTCAGCTTCAGCCTCGCTCGCCTCAGCGTCTGCTTCAGCTTCGGGCTCGCTCGCCTCAGCTTCGGGCTCGCTCGCCTCAGCTTCGGGCTCGCTCGCCTCAGCTTCGGGCTCGCTCGCCTCAGCT
>Ga0316204_10002181_pt1 | contig 46187 bp, 37 predicted proteins | sample 6monrhotite_MG_2_FD_205661 | JGI IMG/M metagenome (GOLD analysis project Ga0316204, IMG submission 205661) | Microbial mat bacterial communities from mineral coupon in-situ incubated in ocean water Damariscotta River, Maine, United States -... | ecosystem: Environmental > Aquatic > Marine >... | reverse complement strand
CGGCCATGAGCGCCGGTTCTGGCAGGCCTTTTGCACGCAGGTCGTCGAGCCGGGCGGAATAGGCGCGGGCGAAGGCGGCGTCCTTGTAGGCGGTGAGCGTATCCACACGCAGCGCGATCACGTCGTTCAGCGTTGCGGTGCGATGTGCGGTCAGTTCAACCGGCCGGTCCCTGCCGGTCAAGGCCCGCGCGGCTGCGGGGTCTGCCATGGCCAGGCGGCCCAGGTCAAACGCCTGCATGTTGCGCGCCACGGCAACGCCGTTCAGGTCAATCGCGCGGTGCAGGGCAGCCAGTGACAAGGGGATGCCGCCCTGCTGCCAGGCCGCGCCCAAGAGGACCATGTTGGCAAAGACACGGTCGCCCATCACGGTTTCCGCCAGTCCCTGCGCATCAAAAGCGGTCACGCCGTCCCCCAGAATTTGGGTCAGGCGTAAAACTTGCGCGTCACCGCTGAGTTGCCAGTCGGGATTTTTTGAGAAGTCGGAGGTCGGCACGACGGTGGTATCGCACACTGCCACGGATTTGCCGGGCGTCAGTTTTGACAGCGCCTCATCGCCCGCCGCGACAACCAGATCGCAGCCGATCAGGGTATCCGCCTCGGCGCTGGCGATCCGGGTGGCGCGCATGGCGTCGGGGCTGGCGGCGAATTTGATATGGCTGTGCACGGCTCCATATTTTTGCGCCAACCCGGTGATATCCAGGTTCGAGGCGAAATACCCATCCGCATGGGCGGCGACGGCCAAGGTCTGGCCAATGGTTACCACACCCGCGCCGCCGATGCCGGACACCAGGACCGACCAGGACCCGTCAATCGGGCGGGGGGCTGGTGTTGGCACGTGGCTGATGTCGATCGTCAGTTGCGCTTTCTGGGCGCGCCGCGGGCTGGCGCCGGTGACGGTTACGAACGATGGGCAGAAGCCTTCAACACACGAGAAATCCTTGTTGCAACTGGATTGGTTGATCTTGCGCTTGCGGCCGAAGTCGGTTTCCAGGGGTTCGATGGCCATGCAGGCCGAAACGGTGCTGCAATCGCCGCAGCCCTCGCAAACCTCGGGGTTGATGAATACGCGTTTATCCGGGTCCACCCATTTGCCGCGTTTGCGCAGGCGCCGACGTTCGGTTGCGCAGGGTTGGTCATAGATGATGACACTGACGCCGGTTTGCCCCCGCATGGCCTGCTGCACGGGGTCCAGTTCGGTGCGCGGGTGCAGGGTCACGCCGCCGGTGAACAGCGGTTTGCCGTCATATTTGTCGGGATCATCGGTGACCAGGGCGATGCGCTCCACCCCTTCGGCGCGCAATTGCCGGATCATTTGTTCGGGGCTGATTTCGCCGTCATGGGGCTGGCCGCCGGTCATCGACACGAAGCCGTTGTGCAGCAGCTTGTAGGTCATCGTGGCATTGGCGGCGACAGCAGCGCGGATTGCCATCATGCCGGAATGGAAATAGGTGCCATCGCCCATGTTGGCAAAGACATGGGGTTCATCTGTGAAGGGGAACTGGCCCAGCCACATCGCCCCCTCGCCGCCCATATGGCTGACCGAATTGGTTTTCAGCGGATCGCGCAGCATCGCCATGGTGTGGCAGCCGATCCCGGCCAGGGCACGGCTCCCGTCGATTACCTGGGTGGAACGCCCATGCGGACAGCCTGCACAAAACGAGGGCGCGCGAATCGCCCCGCCGCCGCCCAGCGCCGGAGGCGTATCGGGGCGGTTGGGCAGGGACAGGCCGCAATCGGCATCGGCCTCATTGGCGACGCGCACCAGAACGCGGGTGATCAGCGTTGGGTCGATTTCGCCGAAGTTGGGAAAGGCGCAATCGTCCGGCGCGGCGGAATAGGCTTGCCCGGCGAACGTCTTGCCGACAATGCGCGGGGTCTGGCTGGCACCGTACAGGATGGCGCGGATCTGATCCTCCAGCAGTGGGCGCTTTTCTTCGACGACAAGAATTGTGTCCAGCCCATCGGCGAACTCGGTGATCACTTGTGGGTCCAGCGGCCAGACCATGCCAACCTTCAGCCGCCGCACGCCCAGCCCGCCGATCTTTCCGTCGCGGTATCCCAGGCCCGCCAGCGCCTGTGACAAATCCTGCCATGCCTTGCCCGCCGCGACGATGCCGATGCGCGCGTCTTTGGGCCCGTCCGTCTGGTTCAACCCGTTGGCGCGGGCGTAGGCCAGAACCTTGCGCAGTTTCACATCCCACAACACCTGTTCCTGCACCAGGATCGGCGTGAACGGCTTGATGGCAGTGTCTGGTCCCGCGTCTTCCGGCACGACGATCTTGGGGCTGTCGGGTGCGACATAAACTGACCCGCCCCCCTCGACGACATCAGTGACCAGCTTCATCCCGGTCAGGGTGCCGCTGAACCGGCTCATGGCGATGCCGTGCAGGCCCATGTCCAGCACGTCCTGCGCATTGGCGGGGGCCAGCAGCGGCGCGCCCAGTGACGCAAAGTTCAGGTCTGAATAGCACGCCACGGTCGAGGATTTTGCGCCGTGGTCGTCGCCTACCAGCAACAAGGTCCCGCCCTTGGGGTTGGTGCCTGCCAGATTGGCATGGCGCAGCGGGTCCATGGAGCGGTCCATGCCCGGCGCTTTGCCATACCAGATCGAAAATACGCCATCGACCTTCGCACCCGGAAACAGCCCCACCTGCTGCGCGCCCCAGGTTGCGGTGGCGGCCAGATCCTCGTTCACGCCGGGCTGGAAGTAGATGTTGTTGTCTTTCAACACATCCTCGGCCTGCCACAGCGCCATGTCATAGGTGCCAACCGGGCTGCCCCGATAGCCTGAGATATAGCCGCCGGTGTTCAACCCCGCCGCCGCATCCCGCCGCCGTTGTTGAAGCGGCAAGCGCACCAGCGCCTGCATCCCCGTCATGTACACCCACCCCTCATCACGTGTCAGGCGGTCGGCCAGGGTCATTTCCAGGCGTTTGGGCGGGAAGTGTTCGGTCATGGCGGGTCTCCGGAACGAAAGAGTGGACGCAAGGCAGGGCGCCATTGCCGGGGATCACCCCGGCCCCGGATGGTGCAGGCAGGATCGGCCTGTGGCAAGGCCAAGATACGCGCGGGGCGGGTTTGGGCCTGTCATTTGCGCAGCTTGGCGTGATCAACCTTGTCCCACAGGCTGGGGTCTGCAAGGAATGGGTCCATCACCTGTGGATAAACCCTGATGCGCTTGCTCGACCCGTCACACCCCGTTTTCAAAGCTGCCTGGCGGCGCTATGTGATCGTGGCCGCGCCCTTTGTCTGGGCCGGGGTGGAGATCACGTATGGCAGCGCGATCTGGGCGTATCTGTGCGCGGCCATTGGCGGGTTTCTGGCCTGGCACCTTGTTCTGGTGTGGAAAGGCGACCGCGCGGATTAAGTCGGCGGCAGATCCACCGGTTGCCCTGTTTGAAGCGACACCGCGGCGGCATCGGCCAGGATCTGGGCCTGAAGCCCGTCATGAATGCCAGGATCGGCTGGGTTGCCGGTGGCAACCATATCAACAAACGCCTGCATTTCGGCCAGATAGGCGGCTTGATACCGTTCCAGAAAGAAGTGCTGCGCCGGGGCCTGCCGGAAGCCCTGCGCGGTGGCCAGTTCGACGGTGTTCTCCAGCTGGTTTTCCGCGCGCAACATGCCGTGCTGGCCGTGCACCTCTATCCGTTGGTCATAGCCATAAGCCGCGCGCCGCGAGTTGGAGATCTGGCAAATGCGCCCTGACCCCGTGGTCAGGATTACGGCCGCCGTGTCCACATCCCCCGCCGCGCCGATGGCCGGGTCGACCAAGGCCGCGCCAACGGCGTGCAGGCGGGTGAAATCCTCATTCATCAGGAACCGGGCCATGTCGAAATCGTGGATCATCATATCTCGAAACAGCCCGCCTGAACGTTCGATGTAGGAAATCGGCGGCGGTGATGGGTCGCGTGACGTGATGGTGACCAACTCAACTTTGCCAATATCCCCGGCAGCGAGGCGCGCGCGCAGGGTTGCGAAATTCGGATCAAAGCGGCGGTTGAACCCGGTCAGAAACGGGACGCCGGTGTCTTCGATAACCGTGATGCAGGCGCGGATGTTGTCCACCGACATGTCGATCGGCTTTTCGCAAAAGATCGCCTTGCCGGCTTTTGCGGCGGATTGGATCAGGTCAAAATGCGTATCCGTCGGCGTGCCGATGACAACCGCGTCGATGTCCGTCGCGGTCAGGATATCCCCGGCGCTGCGCACCTGTGCGTTGCACGCGCCAGCCAGCGCCTCGGCCGCCGCTGGCACCGCGTCAGCCACCGCCTGAACGCAGGCATCCGTCATGCCCGTGATCGTGCGGGCGTGGACCTGTCCGATCCGCCCGCAGCCCAAAATTCCGATCCGCAGCATGTTACGCCCTTCCACTTGCGCCCATGCCCCGGATCACGGCGCGCGCGGCGGTCATCACGGGGTCATGCGTTTCTTTCAGGATCTGCACGCGGTCAAACCGCGCGGGATCCCGGTTCACCGCGTCGCGCAGCGCGGCGCCAAAGGCCATGCGCAGCTCTGTTCCGATGTTGAATTTGGCAATCCGCGATCCGGCCGCCAACGCCGCGCGCTGCGCATTCGGCACGCCTGAGCCGCCGTGAATGACCAACGGCACCTGTGTCACGGCTTCAATGGCGCGGATGCGGTCCTCATCCAACCCGCCTTCGCGGTCTTGTTGCAGGTGCACATTGCCGACCGAGATCGCCATCGCATCAACCCCGCTGTCGCGCGCGAAAATCGCGGCGTCCTGCGGGTCGGTGCCGTTTGAGGCTGCCCCACCCGAATAACCGACAAAGCCGATTTCCCCTTCGCACGAGATACCCGCCGCATGGGCCATGTCGGCAATCACGCGGGTTTCGGCGATGTTGTCGGCCAAGGGCATGCGTGAGCCGTCGAACATCAGCGATGTGAAGCCGCTGTCCAGGGCCTCGGCACATTCATCGCGGGTATAGCCGTGATCCAGATGCACAACCACGGGCACATCGACTGAGTCGGCCAGATACAGCATCATCTTGCCCAACACGGGCAGCGGCGTGTGCTCCCGGCATGAGGGGCCGGCTTGCAAGATCACCGGTGCGCGTTCGGCTTGGGCGGCCAGCGCATAGGCGCGCATGTCCTCCCATCCCAGGCAGACAAGTCCGGGCACGGCGTAACCGTCACGCACGGCGGGGGCGATGACATCGGTCAGCGTTGCGATGGTCATTTGAACTTTGCCACCATGTCCATGATGCCGGGGATAGTGTGCAATTGTTCGGCATGGGTGGGTTGGAAATACTGCTTCAACGACCGTTGTGTCAGCCCGCCAAGAATGGTGAAATAATACATCTCATACCCCGGTAGCGCGCAGCACGGGTGATAGCCCTTGTCGATCAGCACCGTAGAGCGGTTCATGATGTGATAGGCATCACCGGGTTCATTATCCACCCGCTGAAGCATTTGCAGGCCTGAGCCATAGTCAGGCTTGAAGCGGAAATTATAGCATTCGTCATGGCGCGTCTCATCGGGCAGACGGTCAGTGTCATGCTTGTGGCTGGGAAAGCCAGACCAGCCACCCGCGCCAACGGTGAACAATTCAGACACCAGCAGCCGGCCCACGCGGTCATGGTGCCCGGCGCCCAGTATGTGCTTGATCTTGCGGTGGGTTTTCGTGTCGTCGGAGCCGTATTGCACCAAATCCAGATCGGCACTGCGCACCGCAAACGGTTTCAGCGTTTCGGCGTATTTCGCCCCGGCGATGAAGGTTTCCGTATCCGTCAGCGCGGTGATCCGGCAGCCGGTATCTGTGGGCACATAGACGCCTTCGGGATCACCATCCCAGACGTCGGCACCCCGGTTGCCGATCTGGGCAAAGGTCTCGCCCCCCGTTTCAACCGTCACAGTTCCCGTGGCCGGAACCACGCAGGTTTCATAGCCGGGGATGCGATATTCGAAATGCTCACCCGCTTTCAGTTTGACGATGTTGAAATAGGTCAGCGGCACATGGGCGTCATCGACGTCCACGATGGCCCGGTTCTGGTTGTCGAATGGCGCGATATGCATCGGCAGTATCCTTTCAGGCAGCAGAGGGCCCGTCATGCTGTTTCAAAAATTCGTCCAACTCTGAGCGGGTCGGCATGGCGGGGGCGCAGCCGACACGGGCCACGACCATCGCGGCGGCGGCAGATCCGGCCAGCACGGCATTGCGCACGCTGTGACCGGCGGCCAACCCACTGACGAAACCGCCCATGAAGCTGTCACCGGCGCCGGTGGGTTTCAGCGCCTGCGTGGGGAAGATGCCGGTGCGGAATTCGCCGTCAGGGGTGATGGTGACCGCGCCCTTTTCGCCCATCTTGTAGACCGCGATGCTGGCCCCTTTGGCGACCAGATCACGGGCCTTGTCCAGCCCCTTGTCGTAATCGCCGGCCATGAAGCCGAATTCCACGTCATTGCCGACGATCACGTCGCACAGGGCCCCGGCGCGGGAATACACCTCAGCCGCGACCTTTGCAGAGGGCCAGGAATACGGGCGGTAATCAATGTCAAAGATCAGCGGCAGGCCGGCGGCGCGGGCGCGGTCAAACGCGGCGAAGGTGGCGCTGCGCGATGGCTCGGCGGCAAAGACCGTGCCGGTGGTGATCAACGCGTCATAGGCCGCGAAGTCGACCGCGCTCACATCGGCTTCGGTCATCTCGAAATCCGCAGCCCCATTGCGGTAGATCACCGATTGATGATCCTCCAGCGTGGTTTCCACAACGGCCAGCGAATTGCGGGCCTCACCGCCGACGGACCGCACATGCGCGCGTCCCACGCCATAGTGATCCAGCTGGTTCAACGCAAAGCGCCCGATGGCGTCATCCGACACGCAGGTGACCAGATCGGCCGCGCCGCCCAGCTTGCAGATCGCCACGCCGATATTGGCCGACGAGCCGCCAAGGCAGGCAAAGAACTGCGTGGCCTGTTCGGTCTTGGTGCCGGGCGGATCGGGATAGAAATCCATCCCCGCCCGCCCGATGATGACAAACCGGTTGCCTGACAGCTTCATGTCAGACCCCCTGCCGCTGTTTGATGCGCTCGGCCTCGACCTCGGCGTGCTTTTCGCGCACCAAAGCACTGTCAGACACCTGCGGCGTGCCGACTTCCCACCACGCGTGGCCCTCGGTGGTCCAGCCGTCATAGGGGTCCACCTGCATGACGATCACGCTGGTCTTGTCGCTGGCTTTTGCACGTTTGAATGCCTCGGCCAGGTCTGCGGGGGTGGCGACGGTTTCGGCGTTTGCGCCCATCGACCGCGCGTGCCCCTCAAAATCCACGGCAAAGGGCTGCGGCACCGTGGGGCAATCGGCGATCAGGTTGTTGAAACTTTCATTGCCGGTGTTGTTTTGCAGCTTGTTGATGACCGCAAAGCCGCCGTTGTCCAGCACCAGAATGATCAGTTTCTTGCCGGTCAACACCGAAGAATAAATGTCCGAATTCAGCATCAGGTAAGAGCCGTCGCCGGTGAAGACGATGGTGTCCTGTGCGGGCTCGGATTCCGATTGCGCGATCCGTGCGCCCCAGCCGCCGGCAATCTCATAGCCCATGCAGGAAAAGCCGAATTCCACGTCCACGGTGCCAATGTCCAACGTGCGCCAATTGGCCGTGACCTCGGCCGGAAGCCCACCTGCGGACGCCACGACACGGTCGCGCGGATCGCACAGCGCGTTCACCACACCGATGGCTTGCGCGTAGGAATTGGGCCGGTTTCCGGGGGCCACGTTTTCCGCGACATAGGCGTCCCACGACTGACGCTCGGTCCTGGCCTTGGTGGTCCAATCCGCGGGGGCGGTGTAATCGGCAAGTGCGGCATCAAGCGCCTCAAGCCCCAGCTTCGCGTCGCCGACCACAGGCTGCGACAAATGCTTGGCGGCATCATGGCGGCCCACGTTCAGGCCAATGATCGGCGCGTCCTTGGCAAAGGCGGTCCATGAGCCGGTGGTGAAATCCTGCAACCGTGTGCCCACGGCCAGGATCACATCAGCCGTTGCGGCGATGGCGTTGGCGCTGTCTGATCCGGTGACGCCAATCGGCCCGGTGTTCAGCGCGTGGTCGGCCAGCATGTTGGCGCGACCAGCGATTGTTTCAACGACCGGAATGCCGTGGCGTTCGGCGAATGCGGTCAGCTCTGCCACCGCGCCGGAATACTGCACGCCACCCCCGGCGATGATCATCGGGCGTTTGGCCGTGCGCAACAGATCAGCGGCGGCGGCGACTTCGGCGGTATCAGGCGCCTGGCGGCGGATACGGTGCACGCGCGGGGCAAAGAAGCTTTCAGGATACTCATACGTCCATCCCTGCACATCCTGCGGCAGGCCCAGAAACGCGGGCCCGCAGTCGGCGGGGTCCAGCATGGTGGCCAGCGCCGCGGGCAGGGACTGAAGGATCTGCGCGGGATGCGAGATGCGGTCCCAATACCGCGTCACAGCTTTGAACGCGTCGTTCAGCCCCAGCGCGGGATTGTTGAAATGCTCCAACTGTTGCAGCACCGGGTCTGGCAGGCGCGTCAGGAAGGTATCACCGCACAGCATCAGCATGGGCAGGCGATTGGCATGGGCCAGTGCCGCGGCGGTTAACAGATTGGCGGTGCCCGGCCCCGCGCTGGCGGTGCAGAACATGAAGCGCCGGCGCAAATGGTATTTGGCATAGGCGGCGGCGGCAAAGCCCATGCTTTGTTCGTTTTGGCCACGGTACAGCGGCAGTTCGGCGTGCACGGGATACAGCGCCTCTCCCAAACAGGGCACGTTTCCATGGCCAAAGATCCCAAAGCCGCCACCACAAATGCGGGTGCGGATGCCGTCGATCTCGATGAACTGGTTCATCAGGTAGCGAACGATCGCCTGCGCGACGGTAAGCCGGATGGTTGTCTGCGCGGTGGTCATCGTGTCCCCCTGTTCATCGGTTTTCTGGTTCCGGCATGGTTGGACGCGTGGTTTGCGTGTTGCGTCCTGCCGGGACTCAAGATACGTGTTTTGCAACCGGTTGCAACCGGGATCGGGTGACGCAGGGAGGATCGCGTGACTGAGATCGGAATAGGCCTTGTTGGTGGTGGCTATATGGGCAAGGCCCATGCTGTTGCCATGTCTGCGGTCGGTGCCGTGTTTGACACCAAGCTTCGCCCACGGCTGGAGATGATCTGCGCCTCTCAACCCTCTACCGCCGAGGGGTATCGCAAAGCGTACGGCTTCGCGCGCGCCACGGCCGATTGGCAAGAGCTGGTGAACGATCCCCGCGTCGAAGCGGTTGTCATTGCCTCACCCCAAGATACCCACCGCGCCATTGCCGAAGCCGCCTTTGCGCGGGGTTTGCCCGTGTTTTGCGAAAAGCCGTTGGGTGCGTCGCTGGACGATGCGCGCGCGCTGTGCGCTGCGGCAGAGGCTGCGGGCGTCGTGCATATGATCGGTTTCAACTACGTGCGCACCCCGGCCACGCAATTCGTGCGGCAACTGCTGGCGGATGGCGCGATTGGCGATGTGACCTGGTTTCGCGGCGAACATACCGAGGATTTTCTGGCCGACCCTGACGCCCCGGCGAATTGGCGCACCACCGGGCGGGCGAACGGCACGATGGGCGATCTGGCCCCGCATATGATCAACTGCGCGCGCGCATTGCTGGGGCCAATTACCGAGGTTTCGGCGCGGATTGAGACGTTGCACACGCACCGCCCCGGCCCACATGGCCCGGCCCCGGTGGACAATGACGATCACGCCCAGATGATGGTGCGCTTTGCGGGCGGCACCATGGGGCATTTGTATTTCAGCCGCGCGGCGACGGGGCGGAAAATGGGCTATGCCTATGAAATCCATGGCACAAAGGGCGCAATCCGGTTCGATCAGGAAGACCAGAACGCGGTCCATCTGTATCGGCATGAGGGGCCCGAGGCGACGCGCGGCTTTACCCGCATCCTGACCGGACCTGCGCACCCTGATTACCTGGCGTTTTGTCAGGGGCCGGGCCATGGCACCGGTTATCAGGATCAGATCATCATCGAAGCGCGCGATTTCCTTCAGGCGATTGCCGATGGCAAACCCGCCTGGCCAACCTTTCATGAAGGATTGGCCGTTGCCGAGGTGATCGACGCCGCATTCACATCGCATGACACGGGCCGTTGGGCGCCTGTTCCGCAAACCTGAGAGGGACCTTTCATGACCATCCGCATCGGAAATGCGCCCTGTTCCTGGGGCGTGGAATTTGCAGGCGATCCGCGCAATCCGCCGTGGCGGTCGGTTCTGAAGGACTGCGCGGATGCAGGCTATACCGGGATTGAGTTGGGCCCGGTGGGGTTCATGCCCGAAGACCCTGCGATTCTGTCCGAGGCGTTGGATGAACACGGGTTGGAGCTGATCGGCGGCGTGGTTTTCCGCGCGTTCCATGACCCTGCGGCGTGGGAGGACGTGCTGGATGGCGCGGTGCGCACCTGCAAGGCGCTGGTCGCGCATGGTGCGCAGCATCTGGTGCTGATCGATTCGATTTCGCCGCGCCGCGCCCCCACAGCCGGGCGGCCCGATGCGGCTGAGCAGATGGATGCCGCCGAATGGGCGGCTTACCGCGACAAGATCGCCCATGTGGCCCGCATGGGGGCCGAGGACTATGGCCTGACGGTGGGAATTCACGCCCACGCCGCCGGGTTCATGGATTTTGAGCCGGAATTGGAGCGCCTGCTGGATGAGGTGCCCGAGGACATTCTGAAAATCTGCTTTGATACCGGCCATCATTCTTATGCGGGGTTTGATCCGGTGGCTTTCATGAAGCGCCACATCGACCGCATTTCCTATATGCATTTCAAGGATATAAACGCATCGGTGAAGGCCGATGTGATCGCCAGGGGAACCGGGTTCTATGACGCCTGCGGTCAAGGGATCTTCTGCAATCTGGGGCAGGGGGATGTGGATTTTCCGGCTGTGCGGCAGATCCTGCTGGATGCCGGGTTTGAGGGCTGGTGCACCGTGGAGCAGGATTGCGATCCAACGCTGGACGTGTCGCCCATCGACGACGCGCGCGCCAATCGCGCCTATCTGCAATCTATCGGGTTCTAAGGGGGCACCGCCATGGCAAGACTGAACTGGGGATTGATCGGCGGCGGCGAAGGCAGCCAGATCGGACCGGCGCACCGGTTGGGCGCGCAGGCAGACGGCAACTTCGTGCTGGCCGCCGGGGCGCTGGACGTGGACGCGGCCAAGGGCCGGGCCTATGCCGAACGGTTGGGTGTGGCGGCAGACCGCGCCTATGGCGATTGGCGCGAAATGCTGGCCGCTGAGCGCGGGCGCGCGGACCGGGTGGATCTGGTCACCGTCGCCACGCCGAATTCGACACATTTTGAGATCACCAAGGCGTTTCTGGAAGCCGGGTTTCATGTGTTGTGCGAAAAGCCCATGACGATGACGGTTGAAGAGGGCGAAGAGATCGTTCGCGTGGCGCATGCCAGCGGGCGGATTTGCGCGGTTAACTACTGTTATTCCGCCTATCCCATGGTGCGCGAAATGCGTCAGATGGTGCGCACCGGGGCGCTGGGCAAGATCCGGTTGATCGTCACCAATTTCAGCCATGGCCACCACGGCGACGCCACCGATGCCGACAATCCGCGCGTGCGCTGGCGCTATGATCCGGCCATGGCGGGCGTGTCCGGGCAATTCGCGGATTGCGGCATCCATGCGCTGCATATGGCTGGGTTCATCGCGGGCGATCAGGTGGCAAGGGTCTCTGCCGATTTTGCCTCGACCATTCCCAGCCGCGTGCTGGAAGATGACGCGATGGTCAATTTCCGGCTGGACGGCGGCACGGTGGGGCGGTTGTGGACATCCTCGGTGGCGATTGGCCGCCAGCACGGGTTCGACATTCAGGTCTTTGGCGAAACCGGCGGGGTTCGCTGGGCGTCTGAACAGCCCAACCAAGTGTATTACACGCCTGTCGGCGGGCGCACGCAGATCATGGAAAAGGGCGAGGCCGGGCTGTCAGATGAAGCCGGACGCCTGAGCCGTGTGGCCATCGCGCACCCCGAAGGATTCCCGTTGGCCGTGGCGAATATCTACACTGACCTTGCGGCGGCGATCCGGGGCGAACCGCGCGATGGTTTGCCCACCGCAGAAGATGGCGTGCGCTCCATGGCGGCGGTGTACGCGGCGGTAGACTCGGCCAAGGCCGATGGGGCGTGGACCGACGCCAGACCGCCGATGTTTCGCTGATCATCGGACATAATGGCTTGAATTACAAAGCGTTGCGGATCAAATCTTGGCCCGCAATGTGCCCCGTTCCTGAACCCGGCAGGGGAAAAGCCGCGTTTCAGGATGCCGGTCAGGCGCGGCAATCGTGTCAACGACCAGATCAATCGACGCGCCGATGATTTCCGCGATGGGCTGGCGGATGGTGGTCAGGTTGATGTTCTGCCACCCGGCCATTTCCATGTCGTTGAAGCCCATCAAGCCGATATCTTCAGGCACCCGCAAACCAGCGTCCTGAATTGCGCTCAACGCGCCGATGGACAACACGTCATCGCCGCAGAAATAGGCTTCGGCAGGGTTTGCGGCCAGAAGGCGCTGCATTTCTGCCCGGCCCGCGTCAAAGGAATAAGCCCCAGCATAGCTGACGGTCGCCTTGACTTCCGGATGCTCGGCCAGCGCGCTGAAAAACCCCAAGGCGCGGTCTTGGGTCGAGGTCGCTTCCTCGGGCCCGCCCAGAAACGCCACATGCGAATAGCCCCGGCTCAACATCGCTTCGGCGGCCATCCGCCCGCAGGCAATGTTGTCGATGCCAACAACATGCACATAGGGCGCGGTGGTATAGCGACCAAAGGAATGCACAACCGGAACACCGGCATTGCGGAATGCCTCGGCAAAGCTGGGCGGCAGGGTCGATGACGCCACGATGACCCCGTCCACGGAATATTGCTGCAACATGCGCACCGAATTCGCGGGATCGGTTTCATCGCTCAGGTTGACCAGAAGCGGGCGCAGGCCCCGGTCCTGCAGGCCGCGCGTGAACAGATCGAACACCTCTAGGAACAGCGGGTTGTGGAAGTTGTTCGAGATCAGCCCGATCAGTTTTGTGCGGCCCGTTGTCAGCGATGAGGCCAGCGCGTTTGGGCTGTAACCCAGTTCCGCGACAGCCTTTTCCACCTTGGCACGAGTTTTGTCGGACACCGACGCGCCAGCCGTGAAGGTGCGCGACACCGCCGAGCGAGAAACCCCAGCGCGTTCAGCGACGTCTTTCAGTGTGATGGCCATTCTTACCCGTCTGTCTGACTGTCTTTGGCGGTCTCTATAATTCATTCCGATCGGGTTTGCATCGTGATCTGCAAACAGGCTGTTTGCAACCGGTTGCAAAATATCCGATTCGCCGCTACGTTTTCGATACACGGCAGACGGGAGACGCCTCGGAACAGCCGTTGACAGATATTGGGAGGTATCAATGAACGCATTTTTCAAGAGCGTGGCGGTTTCGGCCGTGACGGCAGCAGCCCTTCTGGGCGGGACGGCGGCACAGGCCGAAGGCGAGCGGTATGTGCTGGTCAGCCACGCGCCCGACAGCGACAGCTGGTGGAACACGATCAAGAACGGCCTGGCCCTGGCATGTGACCAGATGGAGGTGGAGTGTGAATACCGCAATCCGCCGACGGGCGACCTTGCCGACATGGCCCGCATCATCGAACAGGCCGCAGCGTCTGGCCCTGATGGCATCATCACCACGCTGGCTGACCCTGACGTTCTGTCCGGCCCGATCCGCAATGCGGTTGATGCCGGGATCGACGTGATCATCATCAACTCTGGCACCCCTGCACAAGCACGCGAAATCGGCGCGCTGATGTATGTCGGTCAGCCGGAATACGATGCAGGCTTTGCCGCCGGTCAGCGCGCGTCCGGTGACGGCGTCGGCAGCTTCCTGTGTGTGAACCACTACATCTCCAGCCCGTCTTCGACCGAGCGGTGCCAAGGCTTTGCTGATGGTCTGGGTGTTGAACTGGGCAACCAGATGATCGACAGCGGCCAGGACCCGGCCGAAATCCAGAACCGTGTGATGGCCTATCTGAACGCCAATCCGAATACCGATGCGATCCTGACGCTTGGCCCGACCTCGGCTGATCCGACGATCCTGGCTTTGGACGAACTGGGTCTGTCCGGTGACATCTACTTCGGCACCTTCGACCTGGGCGAGAACATCGTGCAAGGTCTGCGTGACGGCGTGATCCAATGGGGCATCGACCAGCAGCCGTTCCTGCAGGCGTACCTGCCGATCATCGTGATGGCGAACTACCACCGTTACGGCGTTCTGCCGGGCAACAACATCAACTCTGGCCCCGGCTTCGTGACAGCTGACGCGCTGGAAATGGTCGAGCGGTTCGCCGGCGAATACCGCTAAGGCGCGGCACCGACCAAAACAGACTGTGGGGCGGGTAGCGGACGTGCTGTCCGCCCCCTTTTTCTACGAGGATTTTTCCGGGCGACGTTTGACGAGGGGCAATCGAGGCTATGACCGACGACGCACAACCGGCCACAGGGCCGCAAAACACCAACGACGATGAACGCGTAAAAGCCATGGGCGGGTTTCGCCGCTGGCTGATCCGCCCCGAACTGGGGGGGATTGTCGGAACCATCGCGGTGTTCACGTTCTTCCTGATTTTCGCGGGCGACAGCGGCATGTTCAACGCGCAGGGCATCATGAACTGGAGCCAGGTCAGCGCGCAATTCATGATCATCGCCGTCGGTGCCTGTATGCTGATGGTCGCGGGCGAATTTGATCTGTCTGTCGGCTCGATGATCGGCTTTGCCGGCATGTCCATCGCGTTGATGGGTGTCACCATGGGCTGGCCCATCTGGATTGCGATCCTGCTGACATTTGCATTGTGCCTTGCCATCGGCGCGATCAACGGGGTGATCGTGGTCAAGACGGGCCTGCCCAGTTTCATCGTCACGCTGGCCTTCCTGTTCATCCTGCGCGGCTTCACCATCTTTTTTCCGCAGATCATTGAACGCCGCACGATCATCGGTGGCATCGATGACGCGGCTGTGGGCGACTGGCTGGCGCCGGTTTTTGGCGGCGAAATCCTGGGATTCTTGTTCCAGTGGCTGTCAGACATCGGCCTGATTGATGTCTTTTCACGCGGCAACCGCGCTGGGCAACCGGTGATTGACGGCCTGCCGATGCTGATTGTCTGGGCCATCGGGTTGGTGATTGTCGGGCATTTCATTCTGACGCGCACCCGGTTTGGCAACTGGATCTTCGCGGCGGGCGGCGATGCGCAGGCGGCGCGCTATGTCGGTGTACCGGTGGAGCGCGTTAAAATCTCCATGTTCATGCTGACGGCCTTTTGTGCCTGTGTGTTTGCCACCTGTCAGGTGATGGAATTCGGATCGGCTGGTGCTGACCGGGGCCTGTTGAAGGAATTCGAGGCGATCATCGCCGTGGTCATCGGCGGCGCGCTTTTGACCGGGGGCTACGGATCGGTCGTGGGGGCGGCGCTGGGCGCGCTGATTTTCGGCGTGGTGCAGCAGGGCCTTTTCTTTGCGGGCGTCGAAAGCAGCTTGTTCCGCGTGTTCCTGGGCGTGATCTTGCTGTTTGCGGTGATCCTGAACACCTATATCCGGCGCATCATCACGGGGGAGCGTTGACATGAGCAGCTTTGACCACAATCCCATCGTGGAAATGACCGACATCACCAAGCATTTCGGCCCGGTGATCGCGTTGAACGGCGTCAGTTTCGATATTCGACCAGGTGAAGTGCACTGCCTGCTGGGTGATAACGGCGCGGGCAAATCAACCTTTATCAAGACGATGTCGGGCGTGCACAAAGCCACAACCGGCAAGATCATGTTCGAAGGCACCGAAATGAGCTTCGCCAGCCCGCGTGACGCGATGGAGGCCGGGATTGCCACCGTCTATCAGGATCTGGCAATGATCCCGTTGATGAGCGTGACGCGCAATTTCTGGATGGGGCGTGAGCCGATCAAGCGGTTCGGGCCGCTCAGGATGATCGACTTCGACAAAGCCAATTCCGTCACCATGTCGGAAATGCGCAAGATGGGGATCAGCTTGCGCTCGCCCGATCAGGCGGTTGGCACGCTGTCGGGTGGTGAACGCCAAACGGTGGCAATTGCGCGCGCGGTCTACTTCGGGGCGAAAATCCTGATCCTGGATGAACCCACCTCGGCGCTGGGCGTTCGGCAAACCGCGAATGTGCTGCAAACCATCGACAAGGTCCGCAAGACCGGGATCGGCGTTGTGTTCATCACCCACAACGTGCGCCATGCGTTGGCGGTGGGCGACAGGTTCACGGTGCTGAACCGGGGCAAGACGCTGGGCACCGCACAGCGCGGCCAGATCACGCCAGAGGAGTTGCAGGACATGATGGCCGGTGGGCAAGACATGGTGGCGCTTGAGGGATCCCTTGGCGGCACGGTTTGATCCGGATGCGGGGCACAGGGTATTTTTCAGCAGACAGCGGCGGGGTCGATGATCTGATCGCCCTGACCGGGCGTGACCTGGATCCCGCGACGCTGGAATTTGCCGAAACCGTCACCCAAAACGTGCCGATCTACGATATCCCGGCGCTGGGCACAGTTTTGGCCGATCCGGCGGGGCGGCGGGCGCTGATGGCGGAATGGGCGCATATCCTGCGGGATGCCAGCGGCGTTCTGGTTCTGAAATCGGCGTATCCGGACCTGTCGGTGATCGACCGGGCCACAGCGGTCTTTGAGCAGATCATCGCGTCCGAACGGGCGCGGACTGGGGGCGGGGCAGACCACTTTGCGGCGGCGGGCGCCAATGACCGGATCTGGAACGCGGCGCAAAAGCTGTGTTTGGCGGATCCGCGGGTTTTTGCCCTTTACCACGCCAACCCCGCGTTGGACGCTGTGTGTGAGGCCTGGTTGGGGCCGTATTATCAGATGACCGCGCAGGTCAACCTGGTGCGCCCGGGTGGTGCGGCGCAAACCGTCCACCGGGACTACCATCTGGGATTTCAGACCGCAGACATCGCCGCACAGTTCCCGGCGCATGTGCATGAGTTGTCGGCCGCGTTGACCCTGCAGGGGGCGGTCGCGCATTGCGATATGCCAGTCGAAAGCGGCACCACGCGCCTGCTGCCGTTCTCGCAATTGTTTGGGCCGGGCTATATGGCGTATGGGCGGCCCGAATTTGCGCAGGTGTTTGAGGGCAGGGCGGTGCAGTTGCCGTTGAACAAGGGCGACGCGCTGTTCTTCAATCCGGCGCTGTTCCACGGTGCCGGCGAAAACCGGACGCCCGATACACACCGGCTGGCCAACCTGTTGCAGGTCTCGTCCGCCTTTGGCCGCGCCATGGAAAGCCTGGACCGGACCGCCATGTGCAAGGCTCTGTTCCCCGTGCTGGTCGATCTGACCGCCACGGGCAAGATCACCGCCGCCGAACTATCCGCTGCCATTGCCGCCACTGCCGAAGGGTATTCCTTCCCCACCAATCTGGATCTGGACCCGCCCAAGGGGGGATTGGCCCCGCAAACACAGGCTGATCTGCTGCATCGGGCAGTGAAAGCCGGTATTTCGCCCGAAACCTTCGCCAAGCAGCTTGATGATCTGGCGCACCGGCGCGCGCCCTGAGCAGGAGACCTGAATGACCAACTTGCTTCGCAAACCCAAAGGCACCACAGGCCAGACCCACGCCATCACACCGCAATCGGCGGGCTGGCGGTACGTTGGGTTCGATGTGTGGCGATTGGCCCCCGGAGAGGTGGCGCAGGCCCCGACCGGGGATCGTGAGGTGATATTGGTGTTGGTCGAAGGCCACGCGCATCTGACGGCGGGCGCGCAGGATTTCGGGGTGATGGGCGACCGGCTCAATGTGTTTGACCTAACGCCGCCACATTGCCTGTACGTTCCGCCCGGCACCGATTGGCGGGCAGTGGCTGACACCGGTTGCACGCTGGCCGTCTGTTCAGCCCCGTCGCCTGGCGGGCGCCCTGCGCAGCGCCTTGGCCCCGACGGGATTGATCTGGAAGAACGCGGCACCGGCACCAACACCCGCTTCATCCACAACATCGCGATGGAGGGGCGGGATGTGGCCGACAGCTTGCTGGTCACAGAGGTGTTCACACCCGCAGGCCACTGGTCATCCTACCCGCCGCACCGGCACGATGAGGACGATTTTCCCAACATCACGTATCTTGAGGAAACCTATTATCACCGGCTTGATCCGGCGCAGGGGTTCGGTATTCAACGGGTGTTCACCGAAGACGGAAGTCTGGACAAAACCATGGCCGTTGCGGATCAGGACGTTGTGCTGGTGCCGCGCGGACACCACCCCTGCGCCGCCCCGCACGGGATCCAGATGTATTATCTGAACGTAATGGCCGGCCCCCGCCGCAACTGGCGCTTTCAGCAGCATCCTGGTTACGATTTTCTGACACCCTGAGGCTAACGCAGGTGCGCACACCGCTTCGGCGGCGCGCTTGCCAAGTGGCTGTTGACCACGCAGGATAGCCGTGGCCCCCGCATGCGCCATCGTGCAGACTGACAGGAGATCCCATGCGATCCGCTGAACGCGACAAACAGAACGTCATCACGTTCTACGAAATGATGTTTAACGATTGCCAACCGCGCGCGGCGATCGACCGGTTCGTCGGGGACGTCTACATCCAGCACAATCCGCATGTGGCGACGGGCAAGGAAGCGTTTATCGAGTATTTCGAACGTATGGCCCGTGAAAACCCGGGAAAGCGGGTCGAGGTGAAACGCGCCTTTGTCGATGGCAATCACGTGATCCTGCATTGCCACCAGATCTGGCCCGGAAATCTGGAATACGCAGGGATCGATATTTTCCGGCTGGATGACACCGGCAAGATCGTCGAACACTGGGACGTGCTTCAGGTCGTGCCTGAGCAATCAGCGCATGACAACGGCATGTTCTAAGCGCCAGTTTCGCGGCCACCCGGTGACGCATTGAACAGCCTGGTGGAGGTGTTGGGCGCGGATCCGCACCCATGCACAAATGCCGCGCCGCACCCTGCATGAGGGTCTGCGCGACGCCTTTGCCCAGTATACCCCGCAGGACGCTGAAGTCCGGCTGAGTTTCCGCTTTCAAATGGGGTTCATTGTCCTGCAGAATGATCTTGTGAACAATTATCTCGTCCACAAGCTTGATGGCGGCAGTGTTCTGCCCGCTTTGAAACCGCTCTTCGTGCCTATATGGGCGTCACGCCTCGACCAAGGATCGACCCGTGACCAAGCCACCCAATGTCATCCTGATTTTCACCGACAACCAACAGGCGACAACCAGCAGGCGGCAACGCTGGGATGTTACGGGAATTCCGAGGTCGACACGCCCAATCTGGATCGGCTGTCGCAGATTGGTGTGACCTTTGACAATGCGTTTTGCCCCAACGGGTTTTGCTCGCCGTGTCGGGCGTCGGTGTTGACGGGAAAGATGCCATCGCAGCACGGCGTGCATTCCTGGATCGATGACCGTAACAGCGATGAGTGGCCCAGCAGTTGGCACGCGCTGGATGGTCTGAACACCCTGCCCAAAGCGCTGAAATCCAGGGGATATGCCACCGCGCTGAACGGCACACGCTTTGTCGCCAAGGGTGGGTCGTACCTTTGTCATGCCTCATATTGCCAGCGGTATCGCACGTCCTCGCGGCAGGCGCTCGATCCGCTGACAACCGCCGGAAACCTTGGGTTCCGTGTCGCAGCACCTCAAGGGACATCTGCATGAGCAACGCCTACGCCGAGTACGCTGACTGTGAACGACTTCGAACCCAACGCCTGTGCGGTTGAAAAGCGCCTGCGCGCGGCGCAAGGCCGCAGACTATATCGACGCAATCGTGCGGCCCATCGCCGGTGACTGCAGTGCCGCCTTTTCCGCCGACAGCAAGGAAGATCTGTCAGGGGCCTGTTTTGAGCCAATCGCGGCCCTGACCCTGGCGCGGACGTTTACCCAACGCGTGACATCTTAGACATCACCCGCAAACATGAACAGGTGGCGGGCTTTGGCTTTGGTCCGCATTTTTGCGCGGGAAAATGGATGCCTTTGGCGCAAAAGGGGTTGGCACTTCGCATACTGTTGGACGAATTCGCTGAAACCGAATGGGATGCAGCACAGCCTGTGCGTGACAATGCGCCGGTAAACATTCGCCACATCCCGGTCGGCATGGCGGCCAGCCCGAATTCTACGGCGAAAGGCTGGTTATGACGTGGGCATTCATCAACTCTGACACCTCCGGAAACCACATGTCCGAGGCCGGGCTGTCAAACATTCTGTCGATGAACCATCCTTCGACCCCTGCGCGCCGAAATATGGCGCGGTCCCTGTCTTGTTCGGATGCGGGGTCTGCGTTCAAAACCGCATAACCTGCCTGTACCCGGTATTGATGAAATCCAAGCCTGGCATCTTCGCCCAATCGCCGTCTGATGCCGCCAATGAAGGCGGTTGTGCAAGCTGAACTGCAATCCGAGGTGACCAGGGTATCCAGCCCGAATTCGCGTATCGTGTTCGACACCCCGCGTGCGGCATAAATGTTCCCGCCAGAGCTGTTCAATATCACCTGCTCAACATCTGGATGCGCCTCTAACTGCTGCACCAACAGGCGCGTAATTCCCAGCTCAAGCGTGCCCGTCACAGCCAGCGACAGGCCATCAGACGACGGCACGATATCGTAACTTGCGGCACGCGCCGCTTCGAATGGATTTCCTGGGTCTTGCGGGGCTGGAACGGTCATCAGCCAAGCTTTTTGCGCGTAGACCAGGATCCAAAGGAACGCCAGGATCAACGCCAGATGTGTCCCCCAAACCGGCGCCATTGCCCCCAGTCCACGGATATGCACCTCAGACGCCCGAATGACGCCGACGGTCTGCCAAGCGAATAAAACCCCGTGAAAGAACAGCGCGAAGCCAAGCACGATAAGCCAGTAATCTTGGAAATCATGCCCTTCGGCCGGGTTGACCCAGTCTTGAAGCAAAAACACCAGGATGCGGATCAGGACCAGGTTGATCCAGAACGACCAAACCAGCCCATGTGCGCCGGACCAATGCCCGGTCACGTATCGCCAGAAGGTGTGGATCAAAGCGCCCTCGCGGTCATGGTTCGGGGGTCTCAAGGAAGAATTGGTTGGGATGGTGCCAACCCCACGCTTAGATTGCTTGCGGACATCAGGTCGGCTTGGGGTGTTTCACATCGGTTTCGAGATTTGCATGGCGTTGGACTGCGCCCAATCGTGCATTGCCTCCAGCAACGGGATCAGGCTTTCACCCAATGGTGTCAGGCTATATTCAACATGGGGCGGGATGGTCTTGAAGTCTTTGCGAAAGACAAACCCGGCCTCCTGCAACTCGGTCAATTGGCGGGTCAAGGTGCGGTGCGTGATGCTGCCAAGATGCCGTTGAAGCTGATTGAAACGGCACGTTTCTTGCGAAAGCCAGTAAATCACCAGCAGTTTCCACCGTCCAGAGATCGCTGAAATCAACGGTTCAATGATGCAGATTTCTTCCGGCTTATGATCGCTCATTACAGTATCCAAAGTGATCGTACTTGTTGTTGGGATCATACAAACCTATCTACCGCTTCATGAACAAAGACGCAATGGAGGTTCGCATGCCCAAAAAGAACGTCGTTCGTGTTGGCGGTGGTTGCGCACCGTGAAGTAGGGCCCCAAACCTGAGGCCAGTTGGTCTGGGTGTCGAAAGCAGTTCGATAATTGCGACTGTTGAAAATTGGCTCTGCGCAAGCTCTATGGCAGGGGCCGTTTTAGTCTCAAGCAACCCAAGATCTTGGTCTTTCAGAATGTGAAAGGAAATGCGGGCAGTTTCGGAAACCGTGCTTTAGTCAATTGCAAATCCAAGCGGGGTGAAACCCCAAGAGAATACATCATGGCACCTATTGATCTCCCCAAATACGCGACGCGCCATGGCTACATGAGCGAGAAGATCCAGCGCGACTACATCACGGCGGCAACGACAAAGGGCCTGATGCCCAAGGAAGCGCACAGGATGCCTGAGGTAGTCTCGTTGACTGCGCCCAGTGACGTATCCAAGCCAATCCAGATTTGGCAGCTATACTCTGTTCTGGGTCAGGATCCGATCGTCGGGATTGTGCAAAGGTTCTATCAACGGGTTTTTGAGCAAGAAAACTGGTTCACGTCGGTGTTTGCGCGTGTCGGAGGCATCAATCATCACATCAACACGCAGGCTTCGATGTGGATCGACGTGATGGGCGGCGGGCCCTATTATCACGGGGCAGAATTTCGGCTGAACTTTCATCACACGCACAATGCGATTGCGTTGATGAACGAAAAGGGCGCGAAATTGTGGTCCAGTCTTATGCTGGAGACGCTTGATGCCTCTGCAGATTTGTTGACGGATGACCCGCGCGTTCGGATCAGCATCAATACGTTTCTGGCGCATTTCATGGCCAAATACGCAGACGAGTTTGCGTTTGAAAACCGAAGCTATTTCGGTGAAACCAACGGGCCGTTCAAACGGAAGATCAATTTCATGAAGATGACAGAGCAGGCGATACGCGCGTTGAGCGATGAAGAGCTGAGCAATGCGCTTTCTGAACGCGGGGTGGATGCCTCTCAATACCCGTCCAAGGAGGCGATGGTCAGCAAGGCGCTTATGATGTGATTGCCGAGAGAGTGTTTGACGCCGGGCGCGGCCCAATGCTTGGGATCACGGTAGATCATGGGCCGGGCCGCCGCCCCGTCTGAACAATACCATCACGGCAATAAAGGAAAGGACCCTGAACGCGGCGGCGGCAAGCAAAGCGCCCTGATAATCCCCACGCCAGTGAAACAGCACGCCCGCAAACCACGGGCCGGTCAAACCCGCGCTTCCCCAAGCGGTGGTGACACGTGCGTAAACGCGCGCGCTTTCTTGCATGCCGAACAGCTTTGCGATGACCGCGGGATAGGCGGCAATGGTCCCGCCATACGAAAACCCGATAAGTCCAAGACAGACGAACAGGCCATAGTCTGTTCCAAATGCCGCAAGACCCGCAAGCGCCACAGTTGTTGCAAGCGCGAATGCTGCCAGCAACGGCCCCGGTGGCAACTTGTCGGCAAGCCGCCCGGCAATCAGACTTCCAAAGAGATTGCAGGCAGCGATCGTTCCCGGCGCGATCCAGGGTGGCGTGCCAGGGCGCAGTGACGCGGCAATCCCAGACGCATGGCCAATTACCATCAAGCCGGCCAGAACCCCGCCGAATTAGCCAAGCCACAAAAGCTGTTCGCTGCGCGCCAGCACTATCTTTGGCGCAAGGTGTTGGCCGCTCGTCTGGAACCGGGCATCGGCCCTTTGCCTAAGAACCGCGCAAAGCCCCCCTCACACCAAGAAGCGCGCTCGCCAGGGACAGCATCGCCAACGAAAATCCCTGGGTGTCGAGGGCCAGATCAAACAGCCCGGGTGCGATCACGGCCCCCAAGACATAGGACACGGTGACAACGCCCATCGCATAACCGGACGGGCGGGCCGATGTCACAACGGGTCACCGATTGGCAAAGGCGCGATGCAGTCGAAGTGCTTCGAGCTTCAGCAAACGCTCCAACGGGGCATCAAGCTGCGACCGGCGGGTTGCACAAGCTGTTCAACGCCTCAGCCGCGATTTCAAACGACCGAATTCGCGCGGCGGGATCGTGTATCATTCCAGTCACCATAAGTTCGTCCGGCTGGTAGGTTTCGATGATCGCCCGCAATTGTTGTTTGACCGAACTGGCGGAACCCGTCGCAGAACAGGACAGCGCCTGTTTGACCTGGGCCATCACAGCTGGTGGGATTACCGCATCCAAGTCATGGGTCGGCATTGGCAGTTTGCCGGGTTTGCCTGTGCGAAGCCGCGCAAATGCCAGGATCTGCGAAGACCGCAGGAATTCAGCTTCGTCATCCGTGTCTGCGGCGCAAACTCCAGCGGCGATCATCACATGTGGCGTATCCAGAAATGCCGATGGCCGGAAAGCTCGGCGATAAACGTCGAGAGCTTGATCAAGCATGGCCGGTGCGAAGTGCGAGGCAAACGCGTAAGGCAGACCCAAATGCGCTGCCAATTGTGCCCCATACAAACTGGACCCCAGAATCCAGATGGGGACATTCGTGCCTGCGCCGGGGACCGCGCGGACCGCCCTGTCTGGCGCCGCGTCGCCGAGATATCCTATCAGCTCCAGCACATCTTGCGGGAAACTGTCCTCAGAGGTCATATGGCGGCGCAAGGCACGGGCCGTCGCCATGTCGGTGCCGGGTGCCCGTCCAAGGCCCAGATCGATACGATTGGGATACAGCGTGGCAAGCGTTCCAAATTGCTCGGCGATCACAAGCGGTGCGTGATTGGGCAGCATGATACCGCCCGCCCCGATCCGCATCGTTTTGGTCGCAGCCGCAACGTGACCAATCACGATGGACGTTGCAGCGCTGGCAATCCCAGGCATGTTGTGATGTTCGGCAAGCCAGAAGCGGTGATACCCAAACCCCTCTGCCGCGCGGGCAAGGTCGACGGAATTCGCCAACGCATCTGCGGCGGATTTGCCCTCAGGTATCGGCGATAGATCGAGAAGTGAAAAGTGCTGCATGTTGGCCTCCGGTGCGATGAACCTATGCACTGTGAAGGGTCAAGCCAAGGTCATGGCGTGGCGCAATCTGCCTTGCGGAGTCACGGCTACCACAGCGCCGCCTGACCCCGTTCTGCGCCGGAATAATCGGAACGTGCATCGGGGTTCAGGGGTTGTTCCCTTGCTGCGCCTCGGTTTCCAGGGTCAGGATCCAATGAAGTTCCCCCGTCAGCAGAAGTCACCATGCGAATAAATGGGTGGCAGCATGTCTAAGCAACTTTGCTTGTCTGACGCACAGATAGCGCGTCTTGAGTGGTATACTCGCCCCCCAATCATGCTGGGTTCCGTTGGAGAGTTGCGCCCCGGGAATACGGCCCGCATACGACCCACAACAACCATTTTAAACAGTTGAGCGTCAAAGGTAACTTTGCGCAGGTGATGATCGGGCTGGCCGCCGGGACGTCCCTCGGGCACGGCAAAAAGATACATCTCTTTCTTTTCTTTTGCCTTTTACGACTTTTGTCTTAGGGTGCGGCTGAAATCGTCACACGGAGGCTCGACGGGCGTGACCGACAGCGCGAACACCTTGGTGCGCAGACGCAGGCTGATGCTGGTCTTCCTGACGTTGGCCCTGCTGATCAGCCATTTGGACCGACATATCCTTGCGGTTGCGCTGGAGCAGATCAAAATCGAATTCGCGCTGAGCGATACGCAGTTGGGCATCCTGTCTGGGCTGCCCTTTGCCGTGGTCTTTGTGCTGTTTGGGTTCCTGTCGGCCCGGTTTTCCAGACCCGGGCGTTACAAACCCATGATCGTTGTGGCGCTGATTGTCTGGAGCGTTGCGGCCATGGCGATGGGGCTTGCGGGCAGTTTCATGGCCTTGCTCATTTTTCGTGTCATCGTCGGCGGCGGCGAAGCCACAGCCGTGCCCCCAACACACGCCTTGATTGCCCAAGCCTACCCGCCAAGCCGTCGCGCCTCGGCGTTGGCCGTTTTGCAGACCGGCGCCAGCCTGGGGTTGTTCTTGGCCTTTGCCGGCGGCGGGCTGGTCATTGCGCTGTTCGGCTGGCGGGTCGGCTTCGTCGTCTTTGGGCTGCTGGGGGTCATCCTGGCCGTGCCGCTGGCCCTGTGGATGACCGAAGCGCAGGACACCGCGCCGCAACCAGTGGGCGCGGCCACACAACAGCGCGGCACAATCGCGCAGGTTTTCCGGGTCATCTGGGCGGATCCGTCATCGCGTCTGGTTGTGCTGGGTCTGGTCATGGCAACTGTCGTGGCCACGGCGGCGTGGCGTGGTTCCCGGCCTATTTGCGCCGCGTCCACGATTTGCCACTGCCGCAGATAGGCCTGTATCTGGCATTGACGATCGGATTGCTGGGCGCATTGGGGACATGGCTGGGCGGGGTGATCTCTGATCGCGCTGAAACCCCGGCGGGCCGGGGGGCGGCTGCAGTTTGTCGCACTGACCCTGTTGGCCGCCAAGATCGCCGCCGTGGTATTTTACGTTATGGGCGGCTCATGGATCGCGTTGGTGGTCTTTTTGGTGCCGGCGCTGCTGAACCCGGTCTTTTATGCTCCCGCGATGTCGCACATCTATTCCCGGGTCGCGCCACAGGATCGTCCCGTTGCCGCGGCATTGCTGATGTTTGCCAGCCATCTGTTCGGGCTTGGCCTGGGCGCGTTGTTTGTCGGCGTGGTCAGCGACCTGGCGCAAAATGTCGTCGCCGCGCCGGTTGGGCTGGGGCTGTTGCTGTTGCAAAGTCTTGGCGTGTGCGCGGCTTGGTGCCTGTGGCGCGCCGGGGCGATTTCCTCGGCCGAGCAGGCCGCAGATTTGGCCGAAGATCAGACGGACAGCACAGCCCCATCACCGCGTTGATACCGGGCGATTTCGATCAGAGCCGTATCACGACGCCAAATCAGTCACCCTTCTATTCATGAAATAAATGTTTCACATCATTCCCAGGTGATTGCACCAAAGTATCGCCTTTCCCTAAAATTGTTATGTGATTCCCGCGAGTTTTGCGTGGGGAATGGGGGAAGAGTATTGATGTCATCGGTTTTCAGCCGGCTGTTTGGCCGGAGCGTTTTGGTACACCATTTTTCAAAGACCGAACGCCACGCGCGCCGGGGTCATACCCTGAAGTCGGGCTCGGCTGTCGCCCAGGTGCCCGCCCGGCACAGCAACGCGGCATCAAAATTCGCAGTCGCCGCAGGCCTGTGCGCAGCCCTTTTTGCGGGCGTTACGGCCCCCACCGCCGCACAGGCACAGGCATGGAGCAATCCGACCCTGACCTACACCCTGCCGCTGGACAGGCGATGCCTGGTGGGCCCAAACGCAAACGCGATCATCCACGAGGTCTACGTCACATTCGGTGCGACCTTGGCCTCGGGTTCCGTGTCTGGGGCACTTAATTTATGGAGATGGACCGAAAACTTTTCCGCCGCAAGCGCTGCCTCGTTTTTCATCGCCGGAGGTCCGGGGCCAGCCTCAAGTACCACCACCGCGCTGTTTACATCAAACGATCTGGTTGGTGGAACGGATGTCTATGTGGGCATTGAGGACAATGGGAAGGGATGGGCCACCGGCGACGCCTGGAGCAGCACGCGCTCACCCACATTGTCGCCAGACGTCTCTGGCCCGAACGCAAATGGCATTCAGCAATATACCCGCATAGACCTGTCGCAGGATCCGGACTGCCTGAACAACCTTCCAACGGCGACTGCCGGGCCCGACCAGACGGTCAGCAGCGGCAGCCTGGTTCAGCTGGACGGCACGGGTTCTTCCTCCAATGACGTCGGCGAAAGCTTGTCCTATTCCTGGGCGAGCTCAACCAACGGTGGTTTCACAGCCGTGACGGTGATCAACGCCACATCCGCCACACCGACCTTTACCGCACCCGTGATTGCCCCTGGTGGCGCAAATCAAAGAATGCGGCTTACACTGACGGTTACAGACGCCTCTCATGAAGAGAGAGATACTGTCTTTATCACCGTGCAAGCCCCGCCCGGCGTGCCCGAAATCGACGTCACTGGGAACGCGCAATCCATTGTCGATGGCGACGTGACGCCGACGGTCACGGATCACACCGATTTCGGCAGCGTTGTTGCGGCCAGTTCCACCCAATTCGTGGACCGCACGTTTACCATATCGAACTCGGGCAGCGGTGCGCTGAGCATCACGTCGGCGGCGCTTTCGGGTGTAGATCAGGCGCAGTTTTCGATCACCGCGGCACCGGCAGCGACGGTTGCAGCAAGCGGGCAAACGACCGTCACGGTGCGCTACAACCCGCAAGCCACCGGCACGCACAACGCCACGCTGACGATCCTGAACGACGACGCCAATGAGGGCACGTATGACTTCGCGCTGCGCGGGACAGGCACCAACACCACGCCCACGTCGAACGCCGGGGTGGATCAAACGGTGGCTTCGGGGGCAAGCGTAACGCTGGACGGCTCGGGCTCGAGCGACCCCGATGCCGGGCAAACCCTGGGCTACACCTGGGCGCAAACTGCTGGGACGAGCGTGACCCTCACGGGCGGCACGACCTCCGCCCCAACCTTCACCGCGCCCACCCTGACAGCCGGGGCGGCGGATGTTGTCCTGACGTTCCGGCTGACCTTCGATGACGGGATCACCAGCGCGGCGGATACGGTGTCGATCACCGTGCAGGCCCCGATCGCCCCCAATCTCGAAATTCGCGGCAATGGCAACGTGATTGCGGCTGGCGAGACGTCGCATAGCCCGGCGGCTGGAACCAATTTCGGCAGTGTCATCATGGCCAGCCCCAGTGCGCCAGCAACCCAGGTCTTTACGCTGCACAATACGGGCACCGCGCCGCTGGCCATCTCAGGCACCAGTGTCACGGGGCCGGGCGCCGCGCAGTTCACCGTGTCTTCGCCGCCGCCGGCCACAATTGCGGCAGGCGCGCAAGCCAGCATGACGGTCTCGTTCCTTGCGACGGCTCTCAATTTCAGCTCTGGGCATATCAATGTGCTCAGCAATGACCCTGACGCGGCGACCTATTCGTTTGCGGTCACTGGACTTGCCGTCAACACCCTTCCTACGCCCGTCCCAGGCTTTCCCCAGACAGTGACCTCAGGGGCGTTGGTCACGCTTGATGGCTCTGGGTCTTCGGCCAATGATACGGGGCAGACGTTGACGTATACTTGGGCCGAGACGTCGGCTCACGGCGTGGTTCTGAGCGACGTGAACGCGGTTGCTCCGACCTTCACAGCCCCCACGCTTGCCGTCGGTGCCGCCGATATCACCGTAAGCCTTCAACTCACCGTCAACGACGGAGTGCAGTCGAACGCTTCCACGGTGGTGATCACCGTCAATGCGCCAGTGCCAGAGATCAGCATCACCGGCAATGGTCAGGCGATTGTTGATAACGCTAACGCCACGTCGGCGGCGAATGGCACCGATTTTGGCTCGGTCATCGCGTTGAACGGTGACAGTCAGGATATCACCTATACGATATCGAATTCCGGCACTGGCCCGCTGACCGTGTCGAATTACTTGATCTCGCAGACCGCAGGATCCGGCTTTTCCTTTGTCGGCGCCGGACCCGGTACGATTGCCGCTGGGGGCACGGGCACGTTCACCGTCCGGTTCGCGCCGACAGTGCCAAGCCCGTCCGGTGGACGGATCATCGTTACGAATAACGATAGCGACGAGGGAAGCTATGACTTTGTCATCGGCGGCACCGGCACAAATACGGCGGCGGTCAGCAACGCTGGACCGGATCAAACCGTAGCCTCGGGCGCGGCAGTGACCTTGACAGGCGCGGCCAGCAGCGATGTGGATACAGGTCAAACCCTGACCTACCGCTGGATTCAGGTCACGCCATCGCCGACCGTCACCCTAAGCGACATCAACGCCGTCAGCCCGACCTTCACCGCGCCAACACTGGCACCTGGATCGGCAGATGTGGTCTTGGAATTTGAACTGGCTGTGACTGATCCCTTTGCGGGGTCAGGCGATAGGGTCAGCATCACCATTCAGGCCCCGGCGGCGGTGCCTGAGATTGACATCACCGGCAACGGGCAATCCATTGTCGATGGCGATGTGACACCGGCAACAGCGGATCACACTGATTTTGGCAGCGTTGTTGCGCTCAGTTCGTCCCAATTTGTGGACCGTACGTTTACCATATCCAACTCGGGCAGCGGTGCGCTGAGCATCACGTCGGCGGCGCTTTCGGGTGTCGATCAGGCGCAGTTTTCGATCACCGCGGCGCCGGCAGCGACGGTTGCAGCAAGCGGGCAAACGACCGTCACGGTGCGCTACAACCCGCAAGCCACCGGCACGCACAACGCCACGCTGACGATCCTGAACGACGACGCCGATGAAGGCACGTATGACTTCGCGCTGCGCGGGACAGGCACCAACACCACGCCGACGGCGAATGCCGGGGTGGATCAGACGGTGGCCTCGGGGGCGTCGGTGACGCTGGATGGCAGCGCGTCTTCGGACCCGGATGCAGGCCAGCTGCTGGGCTACGCCTGGATCCAAACTTCGGGGACAAGCGTGACCCTGACTGGCGAATTCACTTCTGCGCCGAGCTTCACTGCGCCGACACTCATTGCCGGGGCGGCCGACCAGGTGCTTACCTTTTCGCTCTACGTTACGGACGGCCCCGGCCTTGACATTGACACCGTGCAGATCACCGTGACCGCACCAACCAACACCGCGCCGACGGCGAATGCGGGCCCCGACCAGACGGTCGCGTCTGGCGCTTCGGTGACCTTGGACGGCTCGGGCTCGAGCGATTCCGATGCGGGTCAGACCCTTGGCTATGCCTGGGCGCAAACGGCTGGGACGGGCGTGACGCTCACTGGCGGCACGACATCAGCCCCGACCTTCACCGCGCCCACCCTGATCGCAGGGGCGGCGGATGACATCCTGACGTTCCAACTGACCTTTGACGATGGGATCACCAGCGCGACGGACACGGTGCAGATCACCGTGCAGGCGCCGACCAACACTGCGCCGACCGCGAATGCCGGGGTGGATCAGACCGTGGCGTCGGGGGCAAGCGTAACCTTGGACGGAAGTGCATCCTCCGACCCCGACGCCGGTCAGACGCTTGGCTATGCCTGGGCGCAAACGGCTGGGACGGGCGTGACGCTCACTGGCGGCACCACCTCCGCCCCAACCTTCACCGCGCCGACCCTGATCGCAGGGGCGGCGGATGACATCCTGACGTTCCAACTGACCTTCACCGATGGGATCACCAGCGCGACGGACACCGTGCAGATCACCGTGACCGCGCCGACCAACACTGCGCCGACGGCGAATGCCGGGGTGGATCAAACGGTCGCGTCTGGTGCTTCGGTGACCTTGGACGGCTCGGCCTCCTCCGACCCCGATGCGGGGCAGACGCTGGGCTATGCCTGGGTGCAAACCTCGGGCACCTCGGTGACGCTGACCGGAGGCACCACCTCCGCGCCAACCTTCACCGCGCCCACCCTGATCGCGGGGGCGGCGGATGACATCCTGACGTTCCAACTGACCTTTGACGACGGGATCACCAGCGCCACGGACACCGTGCAGATCACCGTGCAGGCCCCGGCCGATACAACCCCGCCAACGGTTGCCCTGACCGGCGCGCCGCAATCCGTGCGGAGCGGCGACAGTTTCCCCCTGACCATCACCTTCTCGGAGCCGGTCATCGGGTTCGTGCAATCCGATGTGACGGTGGTGAATGGCCAATTGCTGGCGTTGAGCGGGTCCGGCGCCACCTATACCGCCACCATCATGGCGAGCGGAACCGGCGATCTGGGGGTTGCGATCGCGTCCTCCGTCGCCACCGATGGCGCAGGCAACCCCAATACCGGGTCGGGCATTGCCGTCGTTGCCGATACCACCGTTGACACAACCCAGGAGCAGATGGCCGGGTTCATGCAATCGCGCGCCTCGCGCCTGATGGGGCAGCAGCCGGATCTGATTGGCCTCTACCGCCAGCAGGGCAGCGGGGCGCTGTCGGTGCAGGCAACGCGGGGGCAGGGCAGCTTGAGTTTCTCAACACGCCCCGACAGCCCGGTCTGGGCACAGCTCTCGGCCTCGTGGTCACAAAGCGGGACCACGCAGGACAGATACGCCCATCTGGCCATCGGGCGTCACATTGCCCTGACGCCAAGCCTGTCCTTTGGCGGCATGCTGCAGCTTGACCATATCGGGTTCAGGGATGGTCTGGCGTCGATCACCGGCAATGGCTGGCTGGCGGGGCCCTATCTGGTTGGAAGCCACCCTGAGCATCCGCTCTATTTCAGCGCCCGCGCGTTGGTTGGCCAGACCTGGAACCAGCATTCACCCCTGGGAACCTATACCAACTCGGTCACCACGCGGCGCGCCCTGTTTGGCGTGACGGTTGCGGGGGATGTCCCCTGGCGCACCGCGACGCTGACCCCCAGTCTGCAAGCCAGCTACACGACCGACCGACAGGCCAGCTACACCGACGCCCTGAACAACCTCATCCCGGCCCAATCGGTGTCGATGGCCGACCTGACGCTGGGCATCGATGCCTCCGTGCCGATCGAGATGCAGCGCGGTAGCCTGACGCTGCGGGGCGGGCTGTCACTGGTGTACAGTCAGAGCACCAGCACCGGCGCCGCCGCGCTGGTGGTGCCCGCCACCGAAGGCGGCCGCGGCAGCCTGCGGCTGGGCCTCGACTATGTCTCGGACGCGGGCGGAGAATGGGGGCTCGACCTCAAATATGACGGGCTCGGCACACCCAACTACGGCAGCTACCAGCTGAACCTGGGCTACCAAAGACGCTTCTGACAAACCCGCGATGACGGCTCTCCCCCCCCGGGGGGCCGTCAGTGCACCAAACCGGGTGCTACGAGGACACTGCAAACAAAGCCACAGCGCCCTCCGATGCGCTCTCTACCAATGTCTCGGCCACGATTTGCGCCTTCACCGCATCCGGCCACCGGCGGTGTTCGGCATAAGTCGCAAACAGTCTCAGATGCGCTCTCGAATCCAAACGTTGAAACGCCCCCAACAAGCGAAGTTGAAACAACGCCAACATAGAGCCGATCATACCATTCGGGGCAAGTAGTCTCGCAAGTTCAACGAACTCATACTTTTCAGCCTTTGGCCAAAAGTCGATTTTGGGGGAGTGAATTGACCAAACTAAACTGCACCCATATGGCACCCAGCACAAATCTCTAAATGTGCAACTTAAACTTAAAGCCGCTTAAGTGGCTGATATTATTTTGTAAAAATGGTGCCCAGGGGCGGAATCGAACCACCGACACGAGGATTTTCAATCCACTGCTCTACCCCTGAGCTACCCGGGCACGGGTGAAAGATTGACTTTCGGGTGCGCGTTTCTTAGGCGAGCAGCCGCGTGGTGTCCAGAGGGAAATTCCGCAAGTGTGCCAGCAAAATCCGCCCTGACGGTGGGGGCGTGTCGGGTGCCATCGTTGGGCGGTTGCACTCCAGGGCAGGCTGTCGTGCCAGGTGCCGTTGATCCATGCGCAAAACCAGCCGGATCTTGCGGTGCAGGCGCGGATTTGGGGCGGTTCTCCTTTGGCGCAGGAAAAGCGTATCGCTGCGAAAGCCTTTGAAGAACTGTGCTGAAGTGGGCGCGCCGAATGGCGTGAACATGCGCAACCTTTCCCACGGGCAACGGCGCCACCTCTTTTACCCGCGCACTCGGTCGAACGCCGGGTCATAGGGGGACGGGGCGGTAACAGTGGCGGCGATCAGGTCTCCGCATATGTCCACGTGAACCGCCGTGCCCAGGCCTGCAAGCGCGGGATCGATGAACGCATAGGCGAGGTTCCAGCCCACCCGATGACCGAAGTCGGCGGACGTGACCGTGCCGACCACTTTGCCCTCGCTCATCACGGAGGCGCCGCCGTGGGCGGGGGCGCTGTGTGAACGGAGTCTGAGAGTAACCAACTGTTTACGTGGCCCGACGGCTTGGCGCTTCAGCAGCGCGGCTCTGCCTGTAAACTCAGCCTTGGTCAGGGTGACGAACCTTGATAACCCCGTTTCCAGCGGGTCGAATTCGGTGATCAGGTCGGCTTTCCAATGCAGAAAGCCCTTCTCCATTCGCATCGAGTCGATTGCGCGTGCGCCGAACAACTGCATCCCAAACCCCCGCCCCGCGTCCTGCAATGCCAAATAGGCGGCATAGAGCGCCGAGTTGGGGACGTGGATTTCGTAGGCAAGTTCGCCGGAAAAGCTGACCCCCATGACGGTTGCGGGCGCAAATCCGATGAAACATTCGCGCACCGACAGCCAAGGGAATGCCGCCACCGACCAATCGCCACGCGCGCAAGCTGACAGAACGGCGCGCGCGTTTGGCCCGGCCAGCACCAGGATCGTCTGGTCGTTGGTGAGGCTGCGCAGATGCACGTCTTCGCCGGGCCGCAGATGCGCCGTCAGCCAGTCCATGTCATGGGTTTCCGACGCGGCGGCTGATCCATACCAGACCCGGCCTGCGCCCCGGTCGGATGCGGGCAGGTTGGCGATCGTGGCCTCACATTTGACCATGCCGTGATGGTTGAGAAGATAGGCCAGCCCGACGCGCCCGTCACGTTTCGGGATACGGCCGCAGGTCATCCGGTCCAGAAAGCTGTGGCGGTCCGCGCCCGTGATCTCAATCCGGTTGAAGCCGTTCACCTCTGTCAGGCCGACATTGGTGGCGATGTTGTGCACCTCGGCGGCGACGATATCGAAGGCCTCATCGAACCCAAACGTCAGGGACGGGTGAAAGTCTGGTGACGGTTTGAGGTAATCGACCCGTTCCCACCCGTTCACCACGGTGAATTCGGCACCCGCAGCGGCCAGAACCGGGGTCAGGGGTGTGGTCTTGGCGTTGCGCCCGGCCGGGCGGTGTTCATGCGGGAAATGAAAGCGGAATTCGTTCTGGTAATCCTCGATCGCCTTCAGCGCGGTCAGTTCGACATTCGCGTGGCCGGTGAAACGGCGCGGATCCAGCACCCAGGTGTCATAGCAGGCCTCGCCATGGACGATCTGCTGCGCCAGAAGCCAGCCGTGGCCGCCCCCTTCGCCAAGGCCCGCCCGCAACCCGATGATGCAAAACGCGTTGCGCTTGCCGGGGATCGGGCCGACCAAAGGCGCGCCGTCGATGGTGTAGGTGATGGGTCCGTTCACCACCCGTTTGATCCCCACCTCCATCAGCGCGGGCATCCGGGCAAAGGCGCCTTCCAGCACGTCCATGACGCGGTCCAGATCATCGGGGCACAGGTCATTGGAAAAGCCGGGGCTGATCCCGTCCAGCCCCCAGGTTTTGCAGTCCTGCTCATAGAAACCCACCAGCAGCCCGCCCTTTTCCTGCCGGGCGTAGTAGTCCGATATCGGACAGCGCAGCAGGGGCATTCGGTGGCCAGCGGCGGCGATGGCGGGGATGTCTTCGGTGATGAAATACTGATGCTCCATCGACGCCACAGGATGATGCACGCCCATCATCGCGCCCACCTCGTTCACGCGGTATCCGCAGGCGTTCACCACGATGTCACAGTCAATATCGCCTTGATCCGTATGCACCGTCCAGGTGTCATCCTTGTGCTGCGTCAATGCAGTGACTGGCGTGTTGCGATAAACCTCGGCCCCTGCCTTGCGCGCATGAAAGGCCAGCGCCTGGCACAGTTGAGCGGGGTCAATGTCACCGTCTTCGCCATCCCACAGCCCGCCCAGCAGGTTGTCGGTGGAAATCAGCGGGTGGCGGCGCGCGCATTCAGCGGCGTCGAGGATTTCAAACTCCACCCCCATGCCGCGCGCCACGGATGCAAAATGGCGATAGCCCTGCATCTGTTCTTCGGTATTGGCCAGGCGGATGCCGCCGTCGCCATGGTGATAGCCGACAGGATAGTCCGGATCATCGCGCAGTTTCTTGTACAGCGCGATGGAATGGGACTTCAGCCCCACCATCGTCTGGTTCATGCCGAAATTCGTGACTTGCGCGGCGGAATGCCAGGTGGTGCCGGATGTCAGCTCATCACGTTCGACCAGGACCACATCGCTCCAGCCTTCTTGCGTCAGGTGATAGAGGGTCGAACACCCTGCAATGCCGCCACCGATGACGACGACCTTGGTTCTGGATTTCATTGCGCGCTTCCTGGGACGTTGATCCGCGACACCATGTCAAACGATTGCAATGATGCAAAACGATATTTCGGCTCGGATTGAACGGCACGCATAAAAAGGACCGGGGCACGCGACCCCGGTCCATGTAGGCACTTTCGGCAGGGTCAGCTGCGCACCAGCTTTTCGTAGGCCTCCGACACCGCGCGCGTCATTTGACCCACCTGGAAGCTGAAATCACCGATCTGACCCACCGGGGTGATTTCAGCCGCCGATCCGGTCAGCCAGCATTCTGAAAAGCCGCTCAACTCCTCGGGCATGATGTGGCGTTCGTGCACAGTGATGCCCATGTCGTCGCGCAACATGGCGATCACGGTTTGCCGCGTCAGGCCGTTCAGGAAGGCGTCGGCCAATGGTGTGTGCACCTCACCATCCTTGACGAAGAACACGTTGGCGCCCGTCGCCTCGGCCACATAGCCGCGATAATCCATGAACAACGCGTCCGAGCACCCCTTGGCCTCGGCGGCGTGCTTGGACATGGTGCAGATCATGTACAGCCCGGCAGCCTTGGCGGCGGTGGGGATCGTTTCGGGCGACGGGCGCTTCCACTTGGAGATGTCCAGCTTTGCGCCCTGCCACTTGGCGTCCCCGTAATAGGCGCCCCATTCCCAACCGGCGACGGCCATCCGCACCGGGTTGCGCGCGGCAGAAACACCCATGTCCAACCCGGCCCCACGCCACGCCACAACGCGGATATAGGCGTCGGATGCGGTCCAGCCGTTGGCCTCCAGCACGGCCTGCTTGGCGGCTTCGATTTCATCGACCGTATACGGGATCGGCATATCCAGCAGGCGACCGGATTCCAGCAACCGCGCCGCGTGTTGGCGGCTTTTGAAGATCTTGCCGTTGTAGCACCGTTCGCCCTCAAATACCGACGAGGCATAGTGCAGGGCGTGGGTCAGGACATGAACCTGAGCGTCGCGCCACGGCACCAGATTGCCGTCCATCCAGATGAAGCCGTCTCTGTCGTCATACGCGCCGCCCATTGTGCTCTCCTGTGCCCGCGAATTTCCAAAAATTGCGCCTTAAAGGTCCGTTTCGGACATAATGTTGCGCCGTTAGGCCCATTCGCTATCAATTGATTCTTGGAATGTCAACAACACTGACATAAAGTGACCCCGTCAACTCCGGGTGATAAAGGGCGGGACCATGGCCGAAACGAACACAGGAGGGGAGAACCTTCTGTTTCTGACCGACGAGCAATTGCGCAAGGGGATCGAGGCGATGTTCTTCGCCTATCGCGGGTTCACCGCCGACCCGGACCGCATTCTGGCCGATCTGTCTTATGGCCGGGCGCATCACCGGGCGCTGCATTTCATCAACCGCAGTCATGGCACCACGGTCAACAACCTGCTGTCGGTGCTGGGCGTCACCAAGCAATCCCTGAACCGGGTCCTGCGCACCCTGATTGAGGACGGGCTGGTCGAATCCCGCGTCGGCAAGAAGGACCGGCGTGAACGGCACCTGTTCCTGACTGAGGACGGCGCAAACCTGGAGCGCCAGTTGTCCGAAGCCCAACGCGCCCGGATGCGCGCCGCCTACCGTGCGGCCGGGCCGCAGGCGGTGGCTGGCTTTCGGCAGGTGTTGGAGGCAATGATGGACCCGCCGATACGGGCCCAGTTTCTTGCGATCAAGGATGGCCGATCATGACCGACTCCAACGCCGCGCACCTGTTGATTGTTGATGATGACGCGCGGATCCGCGACCTGCTGAAACGCTATCTGATGAAACAGGGGTTCATGGTCACCGCCGCGCGCGATGCCGCGCAGGCGCGGCGCCTGTTGTCGGGTTTGGCGTTCGATCTGATCGTGCTGGACATCATGATGCCGGGCGAAGACGGCGTTGCGCTGACCGCGTGGTTGCGCGGCGAAATGGGCACCCCGGTGATCCTGCTGACCGCGCGCGGGGACGCACGTGACCGGATCGCCGGGTTTGAGGCCGGCGCGGATGACTACATACCCAAGCCCTTTGAGCCGCGCGAATTGGTGCTGCGGATCAATGCCATTCTGCGCCGCGCCCCGCAGCCCGAGAAAACGTCGATGACGCAGCAAGTTCTGATGTTGGGGCGGATGCGCTATGAGATCGAAACCGGGGAATTGCGTGACGGGTCAGAGCCCGTGCGCCTGACGCAGACCGAATCGGCTTTGATGCGCGTATTGGCGGCGCGGCAGGGGCAGGTCGTCAGCCGAGAGGCGCTGGTTGACCATCTGGGCCGCGACCGGGGGCACACCGCGCCAGAGCCATCACAAGAGCGCGCGATCGACGTTCAGATCACCCGCTTGCGCCGAAAGATCGAGCCGGATCCGCGCCGTCCCCGCTTTTTGCAAACCGTTCGCGGCGAAGGATACATGCTGACACAGGGTTAGGCCGCCGATGATTTGGGGGGAACGCGATGTCGGAATGCAGAAAAATGCGATCTAACCGCTTGACCATGGCGACGGTTCTTTCTAGTTAGCCACGCAGAGTGGGCCGGTAGCTCAGCGGTAGAGCGACTGACTTTTAATCAGTTGGCCACAGGTTCGATCCCTGTCCGGCTCACCATTTACTCAAAGGCCCGGGCAGCAATGCCTGGGCCTTTGCGGTTGCACCCTCACCGCGCTCAGGACGCACGGGGTGGCAAGCTTGCCTGCGCTGTCTTTGTCAGTTTCGACCTTACCAGATCATAGGAGGACACCACGCGGTGCGTGACCTCGTCCAGATCGGTCTCTTCCCCCAGAAACACCCAAGACCGATGAAAATACCGCGCCTGACGCGCCACGCCGGCTTCAATCAGCATTTGCGCGGTGTCTATGTCAGCGCATTTCACCGACAGGCCGGGGTTCGAGCCTTGGACGGCGAACAATTTGCCGCCGACCTTCCAGGCATCGTGCCCCTCGCCCCAAGGGTCAGACAGCGCGGCACCAGGCAGGGTTGCGCACAGGGCATTGACGGACTTCCGAAAGCTGGACATGACATTCCCGTAATGGGCATTCCCGTAATGGCGTTTGGGGGCAATGTAGCGCAAACAGCGCCACCCCCTCAACCGCCTGGGCCTATCTGGCATGGCCGCAATTGTCCGCGACCAGCGGCGCGACGCACGCAGGCTTTGACGATCCGGCCGAAACCGGGTTGACTGGGGACCATTCTGATTGGCGCGCCATGGCACAAATCCCATACAACCTGAAACACATAGAGGCCTTTCTGGCCGTCGCCGATCTGGGCAGTTTTCGCCGCGCGGCGGATCGGCTCAATACCACGCAACCCAACATCTCGAATCGGATTTCGCAGTTCGAAGAGCGTCTGGGGCAGCGTTTGTTGGAGCGCGACGCGGGGTCGGTGCGATTGACGCCGCGTGGGCAAGCGTTGCTGGGACCCGCACGGCAAGTTCTGGCAGCCGCCGACGGCTTGGTGTCCGCAGCGGGTGATACCACGATATTTCGGGGTGTGTTGCGGCTGGGCGTCAGCGAAATGGTCGCTGGCACCTGGTTGAGGGCGTTCATGCAGGACATGAAGGCGCAATTTCCGGGTATCGATATTGATCTGACCGTGGACCTGAGCGCGAATCTGTCCAGGGCGCTGTTTGCGCGGGATCTGGACCTGACACTGCAAAGCGGCCCCTTTTTGCAAACAGCAACACATACTGTTGCCCTTGGGCAATCGGCCTATGCCTGGGTTGGTGCGCCGGGGTTGGGGGTGCCAGACACCCCGCTGGACGCTGCGCAGGTTACACGGCATCCGGTCCTGACGCATTCCCGTGGCACCGTGCCACAACGACAGTTGCAAGACCACTTTCACGCCATCGGGCAACCCGTCCGGCTGGTCTCGGCGTCGAATATCAGCACTTGCCTGCAACTGGCGCTGGACGGGCTGGGGATTGCCTGCCTGCCGGTGGATCTGCTGTCCGAACCGCTGGAGCAAGGCCGCCTGCGCCGTTTGCACTATGGCTGGGTTCCAGAAGACCTGGTGTTTGCAGCGCGCAGTCTGATGCAGCCCGAGCCAGCTTATGTAACTTACGCGATGGATCTGGCCAGGCGCTTGTATCCGCCTTTAGCATAACAATTTCTTATCCAATCAATCTAAACAACGGATTTTTGTAAATACACAGACCCTGTTAGCATCAGAATTGACACAGCATAGGGGCTTACCATGGCAGCGCATTCGGTCCGGCTGGGCGTGGATATTGGCGGCACTTTCACTGACGCGGTTCTGGAGACCAGCAGTGGGCGCTATTCGACCAAGGTGTTGACCACCTACGCCGCCCCGGAAAACGCGATCATCGAAGGGATGCACAAGGTGTGTGCCATGGCCGGGATCAACCCGAACACCATCGGCCAGATCATCCACGGCACCACATTGGCCACCAACGCCCTGATCGAACGGCGCGGGGCCAAAACCGCGCTGATCACCACGCGCGGGTTTCGCGATGTGATCGAAATGCGCACCGAAAGCCGGTTCGAGCAGTACGATCTGAACCTCACGCTGCCGCAGCCTTTGTTGCCCCGCAATCGCCGCTATGTGGTGAGCGAACGGCTGGATGCGCAGGGCGATACACTGATCCCTCTGGATCTGGCTGAGGTCGAGGCGCTGGCGGATATCCTGCGGGACGCAGGGTATGAAAGCGTTGCTGTCGGGTTGTTGCATTCCTATGTCAACGACGCGCATGAACAGCAAATCGCGCAGGTTCTGGCACAACGGATGCCAGGGGTTATGGTGTCCCTGTCCTCACAAGTGTCGCCGCAAATGCGCGAATATGAGCGGTTCAACACCACCATCGCCAACGCCTATATCAAGCCCTTGATGAAATCCTATCTGAGCCGCCTGAAGGACCAACTGGCCGCGCAGGGGGCGGATTGCCCGGTCTACCTGATGCATTCGGGGGGCGGGATCATCGACATCGACACCGCCGCCGAATTCCCGGTGCGGCTGGTTGAAAGCGGCCCGGCGGGTGGCGCGGTGTTCGCCGCCGACATCGCCGCGCGCCACGGGCTGGACAAGGTGTTGTCGTTTGACATGGGCGGCACCACCGCCAAGATCTGCCTGATCCGCAACCAGACGCCGAAAACCGCGCGGGTGTTCGAAGTCGCCCGCAGCTACCGGTTCAAGAAAGGCTCGGGCATGCCAATTTCGATCCCGGTGATCGACATGGTCGAAATCGGCGCGGGCGGTGGGTCGCTGGCGCATGTGGATGCGATGGGTCAGATCCGCGTCGGACCGGAAAGCGCGGGCTCGGAACCCGGGCCGGCCTGTTACGGCCGGGGCGGCGCACGGCCCGCTGTCACCGATGCCGACCTGGCGCTGGGCAAGCTGGACGCTGCGTCCTTTGCCGGGGGCAAGATGCCGCTGGATGCCGATGCCGCGTTGGCCGCATTGGGCACACATCTGGGCGCGCCACTGAACATGAAAGCCACCGAGGCCGCTTGGGGCCTGTCCGAAGTGGTCGATGAAAACATGGCCAACGCGGCACGGGTGCACGCCGTTGAGAATGGCGAGGATCTGGCGGGCTACACGATGATTGCGTTCGGTGGCGCCGCCCCCCTGCACGCCGCGCGCCTGTGCGAAAAACTGGGCATTGACCGGTTGTTGGTGCCTGTGGGGGCTGGCGTCGGCTCGGCCATCGGGTTCCTGCGTGCGCCGTTCAGTTTTGAATCAAACCGCTCGGCTTTCATGAAGATCGGCAGTTTTGATTCCGCCCGTGTCACCGCGCTGTTTGCGGAAATGGAGGCTGAGGCGCGCGGCTTCGTGCGGGCTTGCGATGCCGAAAGTGATATCCTGACAGAGCACAAGGTTTACATGCGCTATTCAGGGCAGGGTTGGGAAATCCCTGTGATGCTGACGCCTGAGCAGGCCGCCGGCCCCGACGCCGCAACTCTGTTGCGGTTGTTCGAGGCCGACTATGCGCGCCTGTTTGGCCGCTCGGTTGACGGGATGGAGGCAGAGATCACGGTTTGGTCTGTCAACGCCTTTACCCGGCCTGAGCCCGCCACGCGGCTGACCCCGGCCCAAGCCAGCGGCCCAGCGCCAAGTCTGGGCACTCGTGCTGTGTTTGATCCGGCATCAGGCCAATGGGCCGATGCGGCCATCGTGGAACGTGACGCGTTGATGCCGGGCATGACCATTCAGGGGCCCGCCGTCATCACCGAAGCCGAAACGACCATCATTGTTCCCGCCAGCCGTGTGGCGAAAGCACAGCCTGATTGCAGCCTGGACCTTTGCGGAAAGGACACCCGAGATGTCTGAGATCAGCACAATTGCCTATCAAGTCATGTGGAACCGCCTGATTTCTGTGGTCGAGGAACAGGCGCAGGCGTTGGTGCGCACCGCGTTTTCCACGTCTGTGCGCGAAGCGGGCGATCTGTCAGCGGGTGTGTATGACGCGCAGGGGCAAATGCTGGCGCAGGCCGTCACCGGCACCCCCGGCCACGTCAACGCCATGGCCGACGCCGTGCCGCATTTCATCCGCCGGATCGGGCTGGACAGCATGGCCGAGGGCGACGTCTATCTGACCAACGACCCGTGGGAGGGCACTGGCCATTTGCACGACATCACCGTCGTCACACCCAGTTTTCACGGCGGCGCGCTGGTCGGATTCTTTGCCTGCACCGCGCATATCGTCGATATCGGCGGGCGCGGTTTTGGGGCCGATGCGAATTCGGTGTTTGAGGAAGGCCTGCACCTGCCCATCATGCGCTTTGCCGACAAGGGCGCGGTTGACAAGACGCTGGTCACCATCATCCGCGCCAATGTGCGCGAGCCCGATCAGCTGATCGGCGACATCTATGCGCTTGCAACCTGCAATGAGATTGGCCACCGCCGCCTGATCGACATGATGCGGGAATTCGGCCTGTCCGATCTGACCGGCATTGCCGATTTCATCCTGATCAGCAGCCGCAAGGCGACGTTGGAGCGGATCAATGCCCTGACCCCGGGCGCGGCCGATGGGGCGATGCGCATTGATGGGTATTCCAGCCCGGTTGACCTGAAGGTGCGCGTGTCCATCGAACCTGACCGGGTGGTCTGCGATTGGGCGGGCACCAGCGGGCTGGACCCGAAGGGCATCAACGTGCCGCTGGTCTACACCAAGGCCTATGCCTGCTACGCCCTGAAATGCGCGATTGCGCCGGACATTCCCAACAACGCGGCCTCATTGGCCCCGTTCGAGGTGGTCGCGCCGGTCAACAGCATCGTCAACGCCGTGCACCCCGCGCCCGTTGCGCTGCGCCATGTCATTGGCCACATGGTGCCTGACACGGTGTTCGACGCGCTGGATCAGTTGTTGCCGGGGCTTGTGCCTGCCGAAGGGGCCGGATGCCTGTGCAATTTCCAGGTGTCCTTGCGCCCGCGCACCGACGCGCCCGCCCCCAAAGGCGCGCGCCGGGCCGAGGTGCTGACCTTCAACTCGGGCGGATCTGGCGCACGGCCCGCGCTGGACGGCATGAGCGCCACGGCCTTTCCATCTGGCGTGATGACGATGCCGGTTGAGGCCACCGAACAGGTCGGCCCGGTGATCATCTGGCGCAAGGAGTTGCGCCCGGATTCCGGTGGCGCAGGGCAGTATCGTGGTGGGCTGGGGCAATTCATGGAGGTCGGCGCACGTGAGGGGCATGAGTTCGACATTCAGGCGATGTTCGACCGCGTCGATCACCCTGCGCGCGGGCGTCGTGGCGGGCAGCCCGGCGCACCCACAACGATCGCTCAAGACAACGGCACGCCGATGAAGGGCAAGGGCAAGCAATTCGTGGCCCATGGCCGACGGGTGATGATGGCGTTCCCCGGGGGCGCCGGATACGGTTCCCCGGCGCAGCGCGATTCGGCGCAGGTGCGCCGCGACCTGGCGCTGGGCTACATCACACCCGAAACCGCGCAAAAGCACTACAACATGGACCCGGCGCAGATTGCAGATGTCATGGACCGCGCCGCCAAGGGAGAGGTTTTCTGATGGCGCTTCACGGATTGCCGGCTGAGCCGAAGCAACAGGCCTACGACGTTGTCATCATCGGCGGTGCGATCATGGGATCCTCTGCCGCCTGGTTTCTGACCGAGAACCCGGATTTCGATGGCCGGGTGCTGGTGGTTGAGCGCGACCCTGACTATCAATTCTGTTCGACCGCGCACACCAATTCGTGCATGCGCCAGCAGTTTTCCAACGAGTTGAACGTGCGGATTTCGCAATTCGCCGCAGATTTCGTGAAGAACATCCGCAGCTACATGGGCGGGGACGAACGGGTGCCAAACCTGTCGATCCGGTCGTTCGGATACATGTATCTGGCCGACACCGACACCTTTGCCGACACCCTGCGCGAAAACCTGGTCGTGCAACACGCCGCCGGGGCGGCCACCGAACTGCTGACGCCCGCGCAGATCAGGGAACGCTATCCGTTCTACAACGTCGATGACATCGTCCTGGGCAGCATCAACACGGTGGATGAAGGGTATTGGGACGGCGCGGCGGTGTTCGACTGGTGGCGCCGCCAAGCGCGCGAACGCGGCGTGGAATACATCGCCAATGAGGTCGTCGCCATGACCCGCAGCGCCGATGGCCAGCGCATCGACAGCGTCACGCTGGCCTCAGGGCAGGTGGTGGCCTGCGGGCAGGTTGTCAACGCATCCGGCCCGCGCGCCGCGCGCACGGCGGCGATGGCCGGGATTGATTTGCCGGTAGAGCCGCGCAAACGCTATTCCTGGGTGTTCAAGGCCGAACAGCCATTGGACCGGGACTTGCCGCTGACGATTGATCCGTCTGGTGTGCATGTGCGCGAAAACGGCGGCGGCACCTATCAATGTGGCGGCCACGCCGAGCATGATCCGGCGGTGGAGTATGACGATTTCACCATGGATCACAGCCTGTGGGAAAGCCATGTCTGGCCAATCCTGGCCACCCGTATTCCGCAGTTCGAGGCGGTGAAGGTGACCAGCGAATGGGCCGGGCACTATGCCTATAACGTCTTTGATCACAACGCGATCCTGGGGCCGCATCCAGATGTCCGAAACCTGCTGTTCCTGAATGGCTTTTCGGGCCACGGCCTGCAGCAATCGCCCGCCATGGGGCGCGGCACGGCAGAGTGGCTGACCTATGGCGAATACCGCACGCTTGATCTGTCGCCTTTCGGGTTCGACCGCATTCTTTCCAACACGCCGCTGATCGAAAAAGCGGTGATTTGATACGCGCCCGGGGCGCACGACCTTCCAAGGGGAAATGAAGATGACAAAACCGCTGTTGAAGAAGCTGGTATTGACGGGGGCGGCCGGGCGGCTGGGATCCTATCTGCGCGAACCTCTGAGCCAGATGTGTGAGGAGTTCGTGTCCACAGACATCGCCGACGGGGTTGGCAAGCTCTATCCGGGCGAGACCTATGTGCACGCGGATCTGACGGATCTGGACGCCATGTGCGACGTGCTTGAGGGCGCGGATATGGTGGTGCATTTCGGCGCCATTGGGGATGAGCGCCCGTTCGAGGTCTTGCTGGGCCCCAACTTCATTGGCGCCTACAACGTGTGGGAAGCCGCGTACCGCAAAGGCGTGCGCCGGGTGGTGTATGCCAGTTCCATTCACGCCGTCGGCATGCATCCCAAAAACCAGTTCATCGGCACCGACGCGCCCCACCGCCCCGATACCTTTTACGGCCTTGCCAAGTGCTTTGCCGAGGATCTGGCCAGCCTGTATTGGGACAAACGCGGAATTGAGTCCGTCTGCATGCGCATCTTGTCCGCAGCACAGGTCACCAACACGCGCGCGCTGGGCTCGTGGCTCAGCTATGATGACCTGATCCAACTGGTGACCCGCGCCATCGACACCCCGACAACCGGGTTCAGCGTGGTGTACGGCGTGTCCAACAACGACCGGGTGCCGGTGGACAACGCCAAGGCGTCTTTTCTGGGCTACCGGCCACAAGACAATGCAGAGCAGTTCGCCGCGCAGGTTCTGGCCGACGCCCCGCCGGCTGATCCCACCGATCCCGGCCAGACGTGCCACGGTGGCCCCTTCGCATCCGTTCCGCTTGGGGAAAGCGGCGTCGCGACGATGGGCATCGTGAATGACAAGAAGGAAACCTGAGATGACTTTGAGAACCGCGCTTGTCGTCGGCGGGGGCAGCGGCATCGGGGCTGATGCCGCGCGCCAGTTGGCCGCGCACGGGTATCAGGTGGGCGTGCTGTCATCCTCGGGCAAAGGCGAAGCCTTGGGTCAGGAGTTGGGCGGATTCGGCATGACCGGATCGGTCCTGAACCCTGATGACCTGTCCGCCTTTGTCACGCAGGCCATGGACCGCTTTGGGCGCGTCGATGGTGTGGTCAACTGCACCGGCCACGGGCCAAAGGGCGACATTGATGACATCAGCGATGCTGATTGGCATTTGGGGATGGATTACTACCTGCTCAACGTGATCCGCATGACCAGGCTGGTCACACCCATCATGGCACAGCAGGGCAACGGCTCTGTCGTCAACATCTCGACTGACCTGCCCCCCGGAAGTTCCCTCGCTGTGATGTAGAGTCTGCCCAACCTGAAGGAGCAGACGACATGAGGAAAAGCCGTTTCACTGAAGCGCAGATTATCGGGATGATCAAAGAGCAGGAGGC
>Ga0316204_10002180_pt1 | contig 46197 bp, 49 predicted proteins | sample 6monrhotite_MG_2_FD_205661 | JGI IMG/M metagenome (GOLD analysis project Ga0316204, IMG submission 205661) | Microbial mat bacterial communities from mineral coupon in-situ incubated in ocean water Damariscotta River, Maine, United States -... | ecosystem: Environmental > Aquatic > Marine >... | reverse complement strand
AAGCCAGAGTAGATGTTTTTGATTATCTCGAGAGGTTCCATAATCCCAGAATGCGGCGCAGACTCGCCGCTCAGGATATAAAGTTTACATCGTTTCTAAACCGTCCGTAGAAATGGGGTAGAACCCGCCTGACACCCAAACGCGCATAGATAGTGACATGTTGAACCTCCTTGATACCCGGGAGTTGTTACCGGATGGGCTTATTATAAGCCTTGTTTATAATAGAAAAATCCGGACTAATACGGGTATCTGTATATTTGCATGTAGTTTTTCTCTGATGCTTTTGTACCTGGGCATGGGGTGACTAATCTGGAAAAGAGATGTGGTGCGCTGTAGGCGGAAGTGGGCGCTATCTGCTTTTACGCAACTCATTTTCAATTACCGTACCTGGAAATCTACGGGGACACTGTCTTTAAGAAGTAAGCTATAATCAGCTCTCAACAGGGATGTGGTAATCTTCATTGGCCGGGTTCGCTGGATGGGTATGGAACTTGTAGTTGTTTTTACCACTCTTTTTCACCTGGTACATGGCGCTATCAGCACAGCTAAGCAGTGTATCACTGTGATCTCCATGCTCCGGGTATATGGCAATACCGATGCTTACACCAATGTGCATCTCCTCTTCCAGAATGAGGAATGGCTGGCCAAGAGAGTGAATAATCTTTTCAGCAACCATGGATGCATCCTGTGTATGGTTGATCTTTGCAAGAATAATAGCAAACTCGTCACCGCCTATGCGGGCGACGGTATCCATTTCACGCAGGCAGGATTGCAGGCGTTCAGCAGCATGCTTTAGCAGTATATCCCCGGCTTCATGAGAGCGGCTATCGTTGACCTTTTTGAATCCATCAAGATCAAGAAAAAGCACTGCCATTTTATTCATATTACGGGAAGCACGCATCAGCTCTTGCTTGAGTCTGTCAAAGAACATGAAACGATTTGCTAATCCGGTCAGTTGATCGTAATGGGCCATATGCTGGATAATCAGCTCGGCCTGTTTGCGTTGGGTAATATCTTGGACCGTACCTGTAGAGCACAGCGGTGTACCGTCTTCGGCAAATACTGTTTCACAGCGTTCATGAACCCATTTGATGCTGTTGTCGAGTAATAACAGGCGGTGTTCTATATCATATGGTTTTTTGCTTTTGAGCGACTCCATGTATCTGTGGTTCACAATATTACGATCTTCTGGATGTACAAAATCAAGAAATGCCTCATAGGAGCCAGAAAACTGTTCAGGATCAATGGCAAAAATGCGGTATATCTCATATGACCACTGCAGCTGATTATTCACAAGGTCACACGTCCAGTGTCCAAGTCTGGCAATACGTTGTGCCTCTGCATGCTTGGCATAACTCTCTTCCAGTGATTTGATAAGGTTTGTGACCAGATCAACCTTATGCTCCATAGCTTGCCTATCATCGGTCATGTTCCCTCCAGCAAGGAGCGTTGCAATGACGCATGGCTCATTGCGCCGATAAAATGGTGTTCATATAAAAAGAGTCCGGGATCAAGCCCTGGTTGTAAATGGAGTTGGCCTGAAACAAACAGTATAGATGGTGGCCTAACGTGAATGGAAAGTGACATGACTAACCTCCTTGAGGCCCGAGGTAGAGTTGCCGGACAAGCGAATGTTAATGAGGCTGGAAACAGAAAAGAATCCGGAGTAATACGGGGTTAGCGATATATATAGTGATTTTTTTGATTATGTGCAGGTGCTGGTCATAGAGGTGAGCTATGCCTTGCGAGATCAGAGGGGGTAAGCTTGTCCGTGGCTTTTATGCTCAACGACCGAATCCATCCAGATTTCTGCCTCTTTGAGGTCATCAAAGATTTGAATAGTGCCCCGGTTTTCAGTCAACAGGCTCTGGTACATGCGTGAGAGACCGAACATGAGTGGTCTGGAGATAACGATTGCCCGATAAGATCCTTTTCCCCACGGGCAGTCGTTAGCAAGTGCGTGTATGCTGTTGTAATCAACGCCCATATTGTTGATGTTGCGGCCATCATGCAGGGCACAGGAACCGGGCTGAAATGCTTTGTTGTTTCTCAACTCCTTGAAGAAGGCATGAATGTCATTCCGGTCTATGTCTCCTGTGAGCCTTGAGTGTACGAGACCTGCTTCTTTATTGATAGAATATGAAATTGTCACGCTGCTCTCCTTTGTCTGGATTCCTTAAGTCGAATATTATACCGGCTGTATCTGTCTGGAAATCCGGACTAATACGGAGCTGTTTTCAGGCTTCACTCCTGGTTTGAAAAAAGGGGGGCATGGGTGATATTTATGAAAGAGAAGTAACCATCTGAATCCCACTATTTGTCCGGATTTTCAGATCTGATATAAAACATCACCATTGGCAACTTCAGCAGAAGTGAGACAAGCAGGAGTAGTCCGCCATGAATATATTCAAGAGCCTGATGAACCAAGCAGCTGCTAATAGAACAGAGTATCGAAAGCAGATAGATGCATCGGCTGCAGATGGTCACGGTATCCATTCCTGTGAGTCGATGGCTGTGCACTGCTTATCTCATCTGTCAGCGACTGCAGAAAATGGTGATGAAGTCATAAGCGGGGAACAGCTGGGTTTTAAGGATTCAGGCAGAGCTGTTCAATTCTCTTAAGGGCTGCAGGGTTGGGTAATCAGGACGATGTTTGCTGAATTCGTAGTTGTGCTTTGGGGAGTGCGGTTGAATGCCTTGAATATAATCAAGGTGTGAAAGTATGATGCAATCTTGCCGGGGCCAGAAGAGGCACGTTTATATCCAGTGAACCGGGTGAATAGATAAAACCCTGCGGCTTAATACTGACTGAGCAGGTAGATACGTACGACATCGACAATAGATCTGGATTGCAGCTTATCCATGATTTTTGCCCGGTGATCTTCCACAGTTCGTTGGCTGATCTCCAGTTCAGCGGCAATAATCTTATTCATCTTGCCGGCTACCATGAGTTCCATGACTTCGTGTTCCCGGTGGGTCAACTGCGCCAGACACTGGCTGTATTTATCGTGTCGGGCAGCTTTGTCCCTGCGACTGGCATCGAGAACCAGGCACTCATGCAGGCGGTCAAGCAGGCGTTCCTGATCCAGCGGCTTTTCAATAAAGTCTATAGCGCCTGCTTTCATGGCCTGTACGGCCGTGTTCACATCACCTGCAGACGTCATGATGATGACCGGGGTTTCAATGTTCTGATTTATAAGTTCCTGCTGTAACTCCAGGCCACTCATGCCGGGCATATAGATGTCCAGCAACAAACAGCCTGGTTGTGAGGGGTCGTAATTGGCCAGGAATGCTTCGGCAGATGGATATTGCTGGATCTTGACACCGGCTGCTTCGACATAAAGGGAGACCATATTGCGAAAATCTTCATCGTCTTCAACCAGAAATACGGTGGATGTGGTTTGTATATTCATGGCCGCCTCTGCTATCAGTAATAAGTTGGGATACTGTTACTATCTTCAGGAAAAATAAATACTGGTCATGAACTTTATTGAACATGTGGCAAGCCGCTGATTGATAGGAATGCTTTTTGCTATACTATTTTGTTGGTGATGTGGCTGTTGTCCTCTATTGATGGTCAAGGTGACTGAATCAATAGGGTGTGTTTCGGGGGCTGATATGAGTGATAGGTATAGGTTGGGGCTCCGGGGTAAAGCCTCGCTTGGCCTGGGCGGGCTGATACTTCTGGCACTGATTACTATTAGTGTTAGCGGTTATTTGCAGTCACAAAGTCTTGCTGAGCAGAAAGCCATGGACGTTGAACAAAGCAAGCTTGCCTTGCTCAAGCATGAGATTGAAGGAAGCCTGGACGGGCATAGTAAGAACCTGATCTCCTTGCGTGATATGCCTCCGGTGCAGGCTATCCTCCGTGCCCGAAGCCATGCCGGATCTGATCCGGAGAGTGGGGGTTCCCTGTCCTCGTGGAATCAACGTTTGAAAACTATTTTTGGGGCCCTGCTCTCAAATCATCCCCAATATCTCCAGTTGAGACTTATTGCCGCAGATGGGAAAGAGATCGTCAGGGTTGAAAAGGGCGCTGATGGTGTAGTCAGTAGCACAGCTGAACATGAATTGCAGAATAAGTCGGATTCTGAGTATGTGCTTGAGAGCTCCAGACTGGAGACTGGTGAAGTCTATTATTCCGATGTCACCCTGAACCGGGAGCATGGCATTATCCAGTTGCCACATCTGCCTGTATTAAGATTGGCTACCCCGGTTTTCGACAGCCGGGGAGAGGTGGCGGCCCTGATCGTGATGAACCTCTCTACAGAGATTCTGTTCAGCAATATCGGTGATGAAGTCAATGGTGTTCAGCGTCATATTGTCGATGAAAAGGGCTATTATATCAAACATGCCGATGCTGATAAAACATTCGGGCTGGAGCGGGGCATAGATTACAGGCTACAGAATGTTGAGCCGGAACTGGTTGAATTGACCCTGCATCATGATCAGTTTGTACGATTCCATGATAAAGAGATGGATGGCTTTCAGAAGGTCTACTTTTCACCTCAGGATCATAGCCGTTACTGGTTGTTAACGATGCATATTCCCGAACGGGTGGTGTTTTCAGACATCACCAGAGCGCTGAATACCATGTTGTATATCAGTTTTCTGATAGGCCTTATCGCACTCATTATTATTGTCTGGTATGTCTCAAGAAAGGTGCTCGCACCGGTGGTGAATCTGGCCAGAGCTGCAAGTCGTTTGCAGGAGGGGGATTTGGCGGTGCGCGTGGATGCACAGGCAGTTCATGATGAGTACAGAACGCTGTACGAAGCAATCAATAGTTTTGCCGATAAACAGCAGCATATTACAAAAAATCTGGCGCATGAGGTGGATATACAAACCAGACGGTTGGCCGCAGTGATTGATAATGTTGTCGATGGCATTATTACGATCAATGAGCGAGGAAACATTGAATCATTCAATTCGGCGGCCATGCAAATTTTCGGTTACACCAATGAGGAGATCATAGGTCAGGATATGGCACGGTTGATGCCCGAACCATATGCCAGTGAGTACCATGCTTACCTTGAGCATTATATGAGAACCGGGGAAGAGCAGGTCGTCGGTGTCGTGCGTGAGGTGCTTGGTCTGCGCAAGGATGGCACAAGCTTTCCGATAGAGCTGGCGGTGAGCAAAGTCATAGTTGATGATTATACGCACTTTGTTGGTATCACGCGTGATATCACCGAAAGAAAGTCTTTTGAAAAGGCTTTGCAACAGAAGAGCGATAGTCTTTCCGAAGCCCAGCGTATTGCTCGTCTGGGAAATTGGGATGTGGATATGAAAACCTGGCAGTGGGGCTGGTCGGATGAAATATTCCGTATTTTTGGTTTTGAGTCCGAGGCTGTTGAGCCTTCATATAAGAAGCTACTCAGGCAGGTTCAGCCAGCAGACAGGAAGAAGGTGTCACAGGCATTCAGGAAAGCTGTCGAAACCGGTGATGATTTTATTATCGATTGCCGGATTATCAGGGGCGATGATACAGAAGGCGTGGTTCATCTGCATGCAGAGATCTTGTCAGATGATGCCGGTGTAGCCACACGGATGATTGGTACAGCGCTGGATATTACTGAGCGCAAGGCATTTGAACAGCGTATTCTCAATGAAGAGTCCCGTTTGAAGGCGATTATTGATAACGTTGTCGATGGAATTATTACGATTAATGAACGAGGCCTGATCTCAAGTTTTAATCCTGCTGCCGAGAAGATATTTGGCTATCAGATCGGAGAAGTTTATGGTGAAAATGTGAAGGTGCTGATGCCTGAGCCTTATCACGGTGAACATGATGGTTATCTCAGCAATTTCCGTAATACCGGCAAGAAGAAGATTATCGGTATAGGGCGCGAGGTCATTGGCCGCCGTAAGGATGGTTCAACCTTTCCGATGGAGTTGGCCGTTAGTGAAGTCCTGATTGATAAGAGACGTCATTTTGTTGGTATCACCAGGGATATTACCGAGCGTAAGCGTGGTGAGCAGATGCAAAAGGAGTTTATCTCCACGGTCAGCCATGAACTCCGTACCCCTCTTACCTCTATTCGCGGTTCACTGGGTCTGATTCTCGGTGGTGTTACCGGAGAGCTGCCTGAAAAGGCGAAAGCTCTGCTGGGCATTGCCAATAATAACTCCGAGCGCTTGATTCATTTGATCAACGATATTCTGGATGTTGAAAAGATTGCCGCAGGGAAGATGCATTTCGATCATACAGTGACAGAGCTCTACCCTGTTATTCATCAGGCGATTGAATCCAACAAGGGTTATGCTGATGAACTGCAGGTCAGCTTCAAGATGATTCGTGGTTCCGATCAGAATATGATGGTGAATATTGATGAAAAGCGGATAGCTCAGGTCATGTCCAACCTGCTTTCCAACGCGGCCAAGTACTCTCCTGCAAATGGGCAGGTCGAGATTTCAGTCGAAGGTTATCAAGGGTGTGCCCGCATTTCTGTTGTCGATCATGGCAAAGGTATACCGGAAGAGTTTAAGTCCAGAATATTCAGTAAATTTTCTCAGGCTGATAGTTCAGATACCCGCCAGAAAGGTGGCACGGGTCTGGGGCTGAATATTACCAAGGCCATTGTTGAGCAGCATGGTGGCAAAATCGGTTTTGAGAGCGGTGAGGGTCAGGGTACGATATTTTATGTTGATCTGCCGCTTTACCATGAAGTCGTTGATAGCGAGAAGGCTGTGGCAGAGCGTGATGAAACCGGAGTGGAGTCGGATAAACCACTGCTGTTGATTGTTGAAGATGACAAGGATGTATCCAGGCTGCTTGGCATCATGCTGGAAAAAGAGGATTATGCTTATCATCAGGCATTCTCCTATCAGCAAGCTGTGGGGCAATTGAGGGATCACCATTACGATGCGGTCACGTTGGATCTGATGATTCCCGGAGGCAGTGGGCTCAGCTTGTTGAGGGAAATCCGTGCCAATGATGCCACCAGGGATCTGCCGGTGATTGTGGTCTCGGCTAAAATGGAAGAAGGCCGAGTTGAGGTTGCAGGCGATGCCATCAGCATGGTGGACTGGATTGGAAAACCTATTGATGAAGAGCGATTGCTGGAGTCTATCAAGGCCGGTTTGTCCCATAGCTCAGCTGGAACCATTCTGCATGTGGAGGATGATCCGGATATAGCTGTGATAGTTGATTCCCTGTTGGGCAATGATGTGCAGGTAACACATGTTGAGACGTTGAAGAGAGCCAGGGAGTTGGTAGCCAAAAAGAGCTTTGATCTTGTGCTGCTTGATATCGGTCTACCCGATGGCTCCGGCCTTGATCTGTTGCCCATGCTTTGTACCCCGGAGCATGAGATCCCGGTTATTATTTTCTCAGCCCAGGATGTAAGTCCTGATATCGCTTCACAGGTCAAGGCTGTTATGATGAAGTCGAAGACGGATAATGAAAAGCTTATGCAACAGATAAGACTGGTGATTAACAAGTGATAGAAAATACCCTGATAATGATGGAATGGGAGAAATAGATGCAGGCACTGGAACGCATTCTTTATGCAGAAGATGAGCCCGATATCCAGCAGATAGCATCGCTGGCATTGGAGGTGGTCGGGGGGTTTAGTCTGAAAATCTGTGAATCAGGTCTGGTTGCACTGGCTGAGATAGAGGCATTTAAACCTCAACTGTTACTGTTTGATGTGATGATGCCGGATATGGATGGGCCGACCGCATTGGAAAAGATTCGTGAGATGGAAGCTTACAGGGATACGCCGGCAGTATTTATGACGGCCAAGGTTCAGCCGAATGAGGTGCAGCGTTATCTGGATATGGGGGCAGTTGATGTGATTGCCAAACCCTTTGATCCGATGACGCTGGCTAGCCAGATTCAAACCATATGGGAAAGGATAGAAGGCTGAAATGGGCGGAAATGGCGGTAAGCCTGATATTCAAGTTGCACTTGCGGCCTTAAAAAAGGGCTTTGCTAAAAAGATTCCAGACAAGGTGGAAGAGATTCATCAAGACTGGGTCAGGCTGAAGTCATTACCTGAAGATCCTGATGCATTTCAACTTCTGCATATGCACTCCCACACATTGGCAGGTACTGCCGCTACCTACGGTTTTGATGAGGTGGGTAAGCTTGCCAGAGAGATTGAAATTACTGTGCAGGATACACTGACAGAAGATCGTGCTGCATGGATCGATGCTGCGCTGGATCATGTTGATACCCTGCTTGAGAAGCTTCACTCTGTAGTTCAGGGCGGCTTAGAACATGAGCAGCCTATGGAGCAACGGCCAGCAGAATCGTTCTCGCCTGGAACAAACGGTGAAGCCTGGGGCAGACTGATCTATCTGGTTGATGATGATCTTGATTTTCTTACTACAATGAAGATGCAGATTCAGGCATTTGGTTATGATGTGAAAGCCTTTATTGATCTTGATGGATTCAGTGAGGCCTTAAAAGATCAGTCTCCTGCTGTTGTTATTATGGATGTGATGTTCGGAGATCACCCAAATGCCGGTATTGAACACATCAAGCAGATAAATGCAGGACGCGAACAGCCGTTGAATACCATTTTTGTGACCGGTAGCCAGGATGTGTTAACACGGCTCGATGCTGTTCGGGCCAACGGTCTGGCCTATTTCCCCAAGCCGGTTCTGGTGGATCATCTGATTGATGAGTTGGATCGATTGACTCACAAGATTGAGGAAGAGCCGTTCAGGGTTGTTATCGTTGACGATTCACAAGAGCAGTCGGCCTTTGCAGCGCTGACGTTGCGACAGGCTGGTATGGAAACCAGAGAGGCGAATGACCCGCTGCAGTTGTTAAATGTACTGGCTGAGTTTCCTCCCGACCTTATTCTCATGGATATCTATATGCCGGACTGCAGTGGGCTTGAATTGAGCAAAGTCATCCGCCAGATGGAAGCTTATGTCAGTATTCCTATAGTATTTTTATCTGCTGAGCATGATCTGAAAAAACAGCAGGGGGCAATGCGCATAGGTGGGGATGATTTCCTCTCCAAGCCGGTTGACCCCTGGTTCCTGGTGTCTGCTGTCACCAGTCGTGCGCAGCGTGGGCGCATGATTCGCAGGCTGGCTGAAACCGACGGATTGACGGGGCTGCTTAATCATACCAAAAGCAAAGAGAGGCTGGAGGCTGAGCTGGCCCGCGCAAAACGTGAAAAAACACCGCTCTCCTTTGCTATGCTGGATATCGATCATTTCAAACATGTGAACGATACCCATGGTCACCCTGCCGGTGATCGGGTGCTCAAGAGTCTTGCCAATCTGTTCAAGCAACGTTTACGTCAGTATGACACGGTTGGCCGCTATGGCGGTGAAGAGTTTGTCGTGATTTTTCCCAATACAGATAAAGCAACAGCGAAGCAGATCATGGATCAACTGCGGGTCAGTTTCAATGCAATCAGCCATTTTAGTGAGGGGGAGTCTTTCTGCTGTCAATTTAGCTGTGGTATTGCTGCATTTCCTGATGTTGATAACGGGACTATACTCAATGATGAGGCAGACAGGGCGCTCTATGTGGCGAAAGAGGGTGGGCGAAACAGGGTTGTGGTTGCCGGGGAATAGCCAGCGCCTTTTTTATGGGCGGGGTGAATGGGAAGTCTCTTTGATGGTACATACTGGTTGAGAGCCTGATAGGGGCATAGAATATTGGGTAGTCCTGGAGGCAAGGGATGAGTGGTGAAGTGGACAAAACAACCATACTGGTTGTGGATGACGAACCCTATAATATCAGTTTTCTTGAAGCAGTACTGGACTCCGACTACGTCGTGTTAACAGCTCAGGCTGGTGGTGAGGCATTAAAGATTGCTGCTTCGGAGAGTCCTGACCTGGTTCTGCTTGATCTTATGATGCCGGATATGGATGGTTATGACGTTTGCCGGAGGCTGAAGGAGAATCCGCTTACCCGGAACATTCCCGTCATCTTTGTCACAACGATAGGGACGATGGAAAATGAGGCCAGAGGGTTCGACCTTGGCGCCGTAGATTATATCCTCAAACCGATAAGTGTCCCTATCCTTCAAGCTCGCGTGAAAACCCATCTCGCGCTCAGTAATCAGAAGAGGGCGCTGGAGTTGATGGTACAACAGCGAACACGGGAGTTAAGCGATACCCGTATGGAAATTATTCGCAGGCTTGGCCGGGCTGCCGAGTACAAGGATAATGAAACCGGTCTGCATATTATACGCATGAGCCATTATAGTCGCTTGATTGGTTTGGCCGCTGGCATGGATGAAGCTGAGGCGGATCTGTTGTTCAATGCTTCTCCGATGCACGATATCGGTAAGATTGGTACGCCCGATTATATCCTGAAGAAACCTGCTGGGTTGAACCCGGAAGAGTGGGAGGAGATGAAGCGTCACCCGGTTATTGGCATGGAGATCATCGGTGAGCATGAATCACCACTGCTGCAGAGTGCAAAATTGATTGCCTATACACATCATGAAAAATGGAATGGTAAAGGGTATCCTCAGGGGCTGGTCGGTGACGCGATTCCACTGACTGGCCGCATCGTCGCGATTGCTGATGTTTTCGATGCCTTAACATCGACCCGGCCATATAAAGAAGCATGGCCGATCCATGATGCGGTTGAGTTTGTGAAGCAGGAGAGCGGAAAACATTTTGATCCACATCTGGTTGAGGTTTTCATGACGATTCTTCCTCAGGTGATAGAGATCCATGAAAAATACAGTGAATAAGGTTTGGCTGCGGTAGTCAGGGCATTTCCGGAGATGTAAGTGCAAGGAGGGGGCTGTTATGCCAAAATTGAAACAGCAGGAGCAACATCGCGGTCATCAGTGGGGATTAAGGGTAGGCACGGAGATGGCTGCTTCGACAATGATAGGTCTTGGTCTCGGTTTTTTTCTTGATCGCTGGCTGGATACGCGCCCTGTCTTTTTGATTGTCTTTGCCATTTTTGGCCTGGCTGCCGGTTTTATGAATCTCTATCAGTTAATGGTTGTGGACTTGAAAAAAAACAACGGGGCCGATGGGTCGTGAGTCTGGATATGAGCGGGGCTCTCGAGCATTTCAGGGTGGTGATCTACCATGAACTGCATCTCGGACCTCTTGATCTCTCCATATCCAATACTGCTATATATATGTGGATTGCAGTTCTGCTGGTGGTTGTACTCCTGTATTTGATGCTGATGCGGCCGAAGCTGATTCCTGGGCCTGGACAGATGATAGCTGAAATGCTCTACGGGTTTGTCGCGCGTCAGACGCAGCTTAATATTCATCGCGAGAGTGAACGTTATGTCCCGCTGATGTTTACCCTCTTTAGCTTTATTCTCAGCTGCAACCTTGTTGGTCTTATTCCTGGTGCTTTTACCCCGACCTCGCAACTGGCTGTGACCGGCACACTTGCGGTGGGTGTGTTTCTCTATGCTACTGGTCTGCGTTTTTACCGGCATGGCTGGGTTTTTTTCCGTGCATTTGCGCCGCGTGGTGTACCGAAAATATTATTACCACTGATGGTTCCAATTGAGATGATTTCGTTTCTTGCCCGCCCTGTTACGCTTGCCCTGCGGCTGTTTGCCAATATGACGGCTGGGCATATGGCACTGGGTGTTCTGGCAGTTCTGGGCCTGGCTGCCCCCTGGTTTATGCAATGGTTGCCGCTGGGTTTCACTGTAGTGCAGATAGCTCTGGAAATGATCATTGCTTTTATTCAGGCTTATATTTTTGTGGTGTTATCATGTGTTTATATCGATGATGCATTGGTGGATCATTGACTGGGACTGATAACATATGCTTTATAGCTATGGTGTGAGGAGACGTATATGGATGTGGCAGCAATGATTCCGATCGGTATGGGGTTGGCAGCGCTAGGTATGGCAGGGGCAGCCGTGGGTATCGGAATGATCTTCAGTAAAATGATAGAGGCGGTTGCAAGGCAGCCGGAAGCGGAGCCTATGCTCGCCAAATATGCCTGGATAGGATTTGCTCTGGTTGAAACTATTGCACTCTACGCGCTTGTGATTGCTTTCATTATTATGGGGCAAGGGTAAGGGATAAATCTTTTATGCCACAATTTGATACCACATTCTTTTCGTCCCAGATATTTTGGACGATTCTCTCTTTTTTTGTACTGTTCTTTGTGCTGAATCGCTGGCTGTTACCGCGTATCGCGGCAATTTTACAGCAACGAGCGAGACTGATTGAAGGGGAGATCGCACAGGCACGTGGAGAGCGTGAAGAGCTTGTCCGGCTCAAACTTGATTATGCTGAAAAGCTCTCCAATATTGATACAGAGGCAAAAAAACTGTTTGATGCTTCGGAGAAGCGGATCATCGAGCGGCGCAATCAAATGATGGGTGAATGGCAAGAGGAGATGGAGCGTAAAAAACGCGATTTCCATGAGGAAGCGGAGGTGGCACGTCAGATGGCCATTCGGGATATCCGCTCTCAATCAGCCGAGCTGATTACCATCGCTGCTGAACAGCTGATACATCAGACGATGGATCAGTCTGATGCCCAGAGAATTCTTGAAGAAAATATCGAAGCCCTGGAGAAAGAGGGTGGGCAAGGCGTGTGACGGAATTGATCCTCTCCGGGGTTGTTCCATCTCTTGAGTGGGGTTGTTGGCATGCCGATAGATAGGCAAGCTATTGGTTGATAGTGGGGGTGGTATGAGAAAGGTGGATAAAGAGTGAAGCTGGAGAAGTGGAATATCTGGGTCATGGTGGTCAAGATGATCGTAACCATCATGATTGCAGAAGTAGTTATTATGCTTTTTTTTCCCTACCTGCCATTCCCTGAGCTTGGTGAATTCGGATATGCGATTGCCGATGGTCTGCTGCTTGGTTTGCTGGTTGTACCGTTCTTTTATTGGTTCTTTATCCTTCCGGTCAAAAGGGCGGTGGTTGTTGAGCAGGAAAATCGCCATGTGTTACATGATCAACTTACGGGCCTTCCTCAATCCACGTTGTTTGAAGAGGTCGTTGAGCATGAGATACATGAGGCTGCCCGTGAGATGGATCATGTCAGTCTGATTCTGATAGATCCTGGGGGCATGAGCGATATCAATCAGGAGATGGGCTTTCAGGTTGGTGACAAGGTGCTGGCTCTTGTTGCAAAGGCAATACAGGAAGCATGCCGGGAATCGGATATTGTTGCCAGGATGAAAGGGGACCTTTTTGCTGTACTTGCCCCTCATGCAGACACGGCATGTGGCAGTATGATAGAAGCGAAGATTCGGCATGCGGTGGATCAATCTATTGATATTGATGGGGTTAACATCAATATTGTCGCTACCACAGGGGTGTCTGTTTGCCCTGATCATGCAGACAGTGCAGAGGATCTGATCAGGTGTGCGAACGCAGCCCTTGGAAATGCCAAGCACGAAAAAGTTTCATCCTGTATGTATCAGAAAGCAAAAAATACCGCAGCTTCGCGGCGTATCGAGACCTTTTCACGTCTGCATCAGGCAATCTCAGGCAATCAGTTCGAACTCTTTTTTCAGCCAAAGGTTGACTTGAAAACGAACAGGGTAAGCGGAGCCGAGGCTCTTATTCGCTGGACTGGCGAATATGGTTGCCCTCCCGATGAGTTTATTCCGATTGCCGAGCAGACGGGGCTGATCTCTGAAATTACGGTGTGGGTGGCCAAAGAGGCCGTGCATCAGTGTAAGGTATGGGACAGTGCTGGAATCAGGGTCAATATCGCAATTAATGTATCAACCAGAAACCTTTATGATACCAACTTTGTCGAAATGTTTGAGACGGTCTGCAGTCAGAATCAGTTGGATCCATCAAGAATTACCGTGGAGGTGACGGAGAGTGCGGTTATGTCACAGCCGGAGTTGGCGATTGAGCGTTTAACAGAGTTACGGAATATAGGGTTTAGAATCTCTCTTGATGATTTTGGTACGGGTTACTCATCACTTTCATACCTTAAACATATTCCAGCCCATGAACTGAAGCTGGACCGGAGCTTTGTTGTGAATGTCTGTCATGACAGTAGCGATGAACGACTGGTGCGTGCCGTGATAGATCTGGCGCGGGATATGGGTATTTCCACCGTTGCTGAAGGGGTGGAGACTGAAGATGTGGCCCTCAGACTCAGCGAGCTGGGGTGTGATAAGGTGCAGGGATACTTTTATAGCCGCCCACTTGATTCGCTAGCCTTTGAACAGTGGTACAGGGAGAGACAGGGCGATTAGGGCTCTCTGCTACTGCTCAAGATACATCGGTTTTCCATCGGCCAGAGCCAGCCAGCCTTTGGCTATGCGGTAAATAATCCAGACAGCAACACCAAGCAGGATGAAATAACCGATACCCATGACCAGCGTAATGATGCCGAAGAAGAACCAGAGCATTCCGAACCAGAAGGTTCTGATCTGCCAGCGAAAATGTGATGCTATCCATGAACCTGCCACATCATCTTTTTTAACATAGTTAATGATCACTGCGGCAACAAAGGTGATAGCCAGAAGGAAAGAGGCTGCCTGTAGCGTATAAACCAGTGTGGCTGCTCTTTTGCCTGCTTCGTTTTGCTGCTCATGAAAATTACCGGTGGTGTCACTCACTGTTGTTATCCTGCGCTACTTCCAGAACCAGCTTGCCGCTCATGGAGCCTGATTCAATCAGCCTATGAGCCGCTACGGCATGTTCCAGTGGCAGGGAATCAGAAACGAATATGGAGAGCTGCTGCTGGTCAAAGAATTGGCCGCACTGCTCAAGAATATCTCCATGGTGTTCTGCACCCTCTTGAATGCCTGTAAGCATGGGGGTAAGCATAAGCTCCTGTGAAATGCGAATATTACGCAGGCGCAGGGTTTTCCAGTCTGCATTATCAGGCACCTGTAGTATGGTGACGATATCGCCGTAGATGCGTGTGGCAGGTACAAGCTGGTTGAAAGCCTCTTCTCCCACTGTATCAAAAGCCACATCCACACCTATGTCATCAGTCCACTTCAGCAGGGCTTCAGTGACATTCTGTTCCCTGTAGTTGATGACAAGATCTGCCCCCAGAGTTTTTACCAGTTCGCCCTTTTCTGCTGAGCTGACTGATGTGGCGACTTCGCAACCGGCCAGCTTGGCCAGTTGAATCGCGACATGGCCAACACCACCTGCACCGGCATGGATGAACACCTTCTGTCCGGATGATATGCGGGCACGATCAAAGAGTGCCTCCCATGCTGTGATCAGCACAAGAGGAGCGGCAGCAGCATCAATAAAGTCTATGCAGTCGGGTTTCATCGCCACATAGCTTTCGGGAGCGGTGATATATTCGGCGTAGTTGCCGGACTTTTGCCCCAGACCACCATAACAATAATAAACGGGATCACCGGGTTGGAAGCCGGTGACATCAGCGCCGATCTGTTCAACTATGCCTGCACCATCACAGCCGAGTATGGCTGGAAGGCTGTCAGGGAAAAAGAGGCCGTTCTTTCGCAGTTTTGTGTCTATGGGATTGATGCCAGCAGCCATCACTTGAATCAACAGCTCTCCATCACCGCATACGGGCCTGTCTACCTCTGCCATTTGTAATACTTCAGCTTCTCCGGTCTCTTGCATCAGGACTGCACGCATCTTTTTCTCCTTGTTTTTGAAGAGCAGACCTGCCTATTAAGGGTCTGAATAACTGGCTAATTTCAGCACAGTTTCAGGATGAATGAAACCGGTATCATTTTTGTCCCCCTGTGAGTAAAATACCATTCCAGAATGGCTCATATATTTAAATACGATTCAGATGCACTGATGCGATTGCCCGGGAGGGTAGAGTTTTTTGATACCACGTTGCGCGATGGTGCCCAGACTGCTGGCATCAGCTTTTCCGTTGAAGATAAGCTGCGTATCGCCAATCGGCTGGCTGAGTTTGGCATAGACTGGATTGAAGGCGGCTGGCCTGGGGCGAGTCCCAAAGATGACCGCTTTTTCGAAGAGATGCGTACACGCAGCTGGAGCCGCAGTAAGCTGGTGGCATTCGGCTCGACTGCAAGGCCGGGCCATGCGGTTGAGAAGGATCGCGGTCTGAATAACCTGATTGCCAGCGGGGCAGATGCGGCCTGTATTTTTGGTAAAAGCTGGGATATCCATGTCACCAAAGCACTGAGTATTACACTCGAAGAGAACCTGACTCTGGTTCGTGAGTCTGTAGCATATTTGAAACACCATTTTTCCAACGTATTCTTTGATGCCGAACATTTTTTCGATGGCTTTGCTGCCAACGAGGCCTATGCACTGCAGGTGCTGGAGGCAGCCGCTGAAGGCGGTGCGGATGCGTTGGTGTTGTGTGACACCAATGGTGGTGCGATACCGTTCCCTGTTTTTGATGTGGTAGCACGTGTGAAAAAACACCTGCCCGGTCAAAAGCTGGGCATTCATGCCCATAATGATTCTGAAATGAGTGTGGCTAATTCGGTGGCGGCTGTGCGTGCCGGTGCTGAACATGTGCAGGGCACGATTAACGGCGTGGGTGAGCGCTGCGGTAATGCGAATCTGGTTTCCATTATTCCTATCCTGCAATTGAAGGTGAAAGTGGATTGTGGCGTGACCGATGAACATCTGGCGCAACTGACATCATTGTCACAATTTGTTAATGAGATGGCCAATCGCCTGCCCTGGTTACATCAGCCCTTTGTCGGCCAGAATGCTTTTGCCCATAAGGGTGGCATCCATGTTTCTGCGATCCGCAAGCAGAGCAACCTTTATGAACATATTGATCCGGAGCAGGTGGGCAACGAACAGCGCATCCTGGTTTCCGATCAGGCCGGGCGCAGCAATATACTCAGTAAATTACAAAAGCTGGATCCGGAGGCTGGCCTTGCAGATGATGATCCGGTCGTGTTGGAGGCGGTACGTCGAATCAAGGAGCTGGAAGCCACCGGCTATGCTTTTGAAGGTGCTGATGCATCCTTCAGGTTACTGCTCAAACGTGCGATGGGGCGCTTTCAGCGTCATTTTGAGTTGGTACGATTCCGTGTTTATGATGAAAAGCGTGGTCATCTTGAAACCCCTGAGTCGGAAGCAACAGTGCAGGTGCGCGTGGGTGGCGTGCTGAAACATGCTGCAGCGCTCGGTAACGGTCCTGTAAATGCAATGGATAAAGCGCTCAGAGCGGCATTGGTAGACGCATACCCAGGTCTGGAGTCGATGTTTCTGACCGACTTCAAGGTGCGTGTACTCACGACCCGCGAAGCAACCGAGGCGGCAGTGCGAGTATTGATAGAGTCATCAGACGGTAAAAGTAAATGGAGTACCGTCGGTGTTTCTACCGATGTGCTGGAAGCCGCTTACCGGGCACTCAATGATGCTGTTGAATACAAACTGGTCATGGACGGGGTTGCAGCACCATCGGGTGATGATGACTGAACTGACCGAAAAAACATGTGTGCCCTGTCAGGGCGGCATCACCCCGATGGGGGCAGGGCAGGCTGGCGATATGATGGAGCAGATTCCAGGCTGGAGTCTGAGTGATGATGCCAGGTTGATTCGACGCTCTTTTGTCTTCAGAAACTTTATGGCTGCTCAGGATTTTGCCGCCAGGGTGGGTAAGCTATCCGAAGCTGAAGGCCACCATCCGGATATATCCTACGGATGGGGTTACTGCACTGTGAATTTCTTTACGCACAAGATTAGCGGTCTGCATGAGAATGATTTTATCATGGCTGCCAAGGTGAATCGCCTTTAGAGCTATCGCGCAGCGGGAGTACCGCTGCTTGCAAGTCCTGCTGTCCCGCCCCTTGGGTGGGGTTGATGTGGATCCTATCGCGCAGCGGGAGTACCGCTGCTTGCTACATGCCCAGGCCAAAGAACCCTGAATCTGATGGTGGACTTGTTTCATCGCTCCCATGATCATTCGCTCCGTTCAGGGACGGTGTTTCTTCAACAGGAGCTGTACCCGACCGGAATGCTTCGAGTATAACATCCTCGGAATCGTCTCCCGGCAACAGCCCGCTTTTCGGGTCGATAGCAACCCATTCAATACCTTCAGGCGGGATGAAGTCGGTTTTCTTCCTCTCTTTGTGGAAGGCTTGCATGGCTTCCAGCCAGGTCGGCAGTGCAGCGCGTGAGCCGGTTTCCTGCCGTCCCATAGGGGTCGGGGTGTCACGGCCTGCCCATACGCCGGTAAGCAGCTGTGGTGTGTAGCCCATGAACCATGCATCCACCTGTTTATTGGTGGTTCCTGTTTTGCCTGCCGCAGGGCGTCCCAGTGCCCTGGCGCGTTGACCGGTACCTCGCTCAATGACGCCTTTCATCATATTGGTAATAAGAAAGGCATTAACCGGATCGAGTACCTGTTCGGCAGGACGCATGGATTCGTTGATGCTCATGACGGGTGAGACATGGCAGACCTGACAGCGATTTCCGGATACCGAACGGTGCAGGGTTTTGCCGTTTCGATCCTGTACCTGTTGAACCGCAACCGGCTTCCACTTCTGTCCACCGCTGGCCAGTATAATATACGATTCGGTTAATGCCTCAGGGGTCACTTCCGTAGCGCCAAGGGCCAGGGCCAGTTGGGCAGGGAACTTGCGTCCCAGCGGGTAGTTTTCCAATGTGTTGAGGAAGCGCTTGATGCCGATATTTTGTAATACCTTGATAGATGCCAGGTTGCGAGAGTGCTCCAGAGCATCACGTAGCGGCACCGGGCCAGCAAACTGGTTTTTGTAGTTTTCCGGGCGCCAGAAATCATCACTTTGTGCACTCTCAAAGACCACCGGTGTATCCATGACTATGGTAGCAGGCGTTGAACCGTTCTCAAGTGCGGTGGCATACAGTAGAGGTTTGAAAGCGGAACCAGGTTGGCGCATCGCTTTCTGAACGCGGTCATAGCCGCCAAACTGGTGGTTATAACCACCAACGCGTGCAAGGACGGTGCCGCGTTCAAGGTCAATAGCATAGAGGGCAGACTCTGTGGAAGGCTCCTGAGAGAGGCGTACACCTGTTTTTCCTGTGCCCTGCAGGCGCACTTCATCACCTTTCATCCAGGTGGCTCGCCTCTGTTTCAGCATCATGAGCGTTGCTTTGTCAGTACCTTCTTTTTTATATATTTTAAGTGGCTTCCAGGCCCATTTCGGTTTTTTCAGACGCCATTGTTTGCTGCCATCATTCACCAGAAGGTCGCCATTGCGATAAACCTTTTCTACCAGTGCAGGGGTTAGTGAATCGCTGCTAACAGTGATATTGCCATCAGCTGCTTTGCGCCACGCATCATACAGCGCCTGCCAGTCTGAATTCGGGTGGTTGTTCGGATAGCGGTAGTACTGGCGCTGCTCAACTTCCAGTACGCCGTGGCGCACAGAGCGGACAGCAGCAGCTTCTGCTTCCGGACTGTATGGTACAGTGATCGTTAGCCCTTGCCTGCGCAGGGTTTTCAGGCCAAAGCGATCGACCAGCTGACGGTGTACGAGATCAGCATAGGCATCGGTGAGTTTACCTTTTTCAAGCTCGGCGACGATGAGAGGTTCTTGCAAGGCGATCTCAACAGCAGATGCTTTGGCGAAACCACTGGATTTCATCAATTTCAGGATAAGATTGCGCCGCTGCAATGCTTTGCTGTGGTTGATGTGAGGTGCATATTTTCCAGGTGCTTTGGGGAGGCCTGCAAGCGTGGCACATTCGCCAAGGGTTAATTCATTCAGGTTTTTATGAAAGTAGCGCCAGGCTGCCGAGGCCACGCCATAAGAGCCGCGGCCAAGATAGATCTGATTCAGGTAAAGGTAGAGGATTTCATCCTTGCTGAACGATTTTTCGATACGGTAGGCGAGCATCGCTTCGCGAATTTTCCGGGTATATGAACGTTCTGAGGTCAGTAGAAAATTTTTGGCCACCTGCTGGGTGATGGTTGAACCGCCCTGCACCGTGTGACCTGCACGCAGGTTGGCCAGAGCTGCAGAGAGTATGCGTGCAGGGTTAATGCCCGGATGCTCATAAAACTGCTGGTCTTCTGCTGCCAGAAAGGCTTTTTTTAACTGTTCGGGAATCTTGTCATAGGGGGCGAGAATGCGGTGTTCATCAGCATATTCGGCTATGAGTTCGCCTTCGGTATTGTAAACTCTGCTCACTAATGGGGGTTGGTACTCGGAGAGAGCAGTTAAGGTTGGCAGCTTGCTGGAGAATACAAGATACCCTATCGTAATGCCCATTGCTGCCAGAAGACTTAAGGAGACGATGATTTTAGCGATAAGAGAAAGGATGCGCATTGATCCCAATTCAAGCGGAAGCAACGTAGACAGGCAAGTCGGAGTTTATCCGGCTGGCAATCTATATGGCAAAGAGCGCGGTTTTACACTGATCGAAGTGATGATCGTGATTGTCATTATCGGGATAATGACAGGTATTGCCGTACCTGCATTTGCTGACTGGCGAGAGCGCCAGTCGGTACGAAGTGCAACACAATCGTTGATGGCTCATATGAAGCAGGCGCGGGTGCTGGCGATTGCCGAGAATCGGACTGTGAGTATCACTTTTACTTCAACATCATATACCTATGATGCAGGTAGTTGTGGGCAATGTAGTGCCCAAGTGATTTCGCTTGCACAGTTTGCAAATTCGCTGACCGTATCGCCCACGACAACACGTACATTCTCAAGTCGGGGGACTGTAAATTCAGGTACTGTCACATTGACGGCCGGGAGTACCAGCCGGTCGGTTGTGCTCAATGTCATTGGCCGGGCGTATCTATAATGAACAGATCTGATACACATTCACTTGCAGGTTTTACCCTGATAGAGATTCTGGTGGCTCTGGTTATCGTGTCGGTAGGTGTGCTGGCACTTGGTAGCTTCGGTATCTCCAGCCTGAATCAAGGGCAGGTTTCCCGTGAGCGGCTTACAGCGGTGCATTTAGCAGAGCAGGTGCTGGAATTCTGGCAGAATGATGCCAATGACCAGCCTCCGAATATCGCTTCCGGGACATGTTTGCTTAGTAAAAAGACAACGCTGCTATCTGTTCCCTATACGGTTACGGTGGCATGTACGCCGGATGCGGGCATAGGCATCTCCTACAGCATTACATTGAAATCTGTTGCGGCCACTGCACCGTTGCCAACGAACCCGGTGAATAGCTTTAGCACCAATAACGATGGTGCTGCCGCTATCAGGGCCATGGTTGGGACCATTCCACCGATCAACAAGGTTGTGACAGTCTCATGGACGAATAAAGGTACATCACGATCAATCTATCTGACGCATATATCGCAGGTGCAATAATGAGAAGAGATATCTCCAGCTGTCATATGCCAGTAAACAATCAGCGGGCCGAAGGAGGTTTCACGCTGATTGAAATGCTGGTAGGTATGACGATGGGGCTGCTGATTCTTGCAGGCTTGACCGCCATGTTTGTGTCCATGAACGATACATCTCGCTCTGTTGCTTCCCGGTCTGAACGCATGGGAGACCTGTATCTGGCATCTCATGTTATGCAGGCGGAGTTAAGGGGAGGTCAGGATATTTGTTGGGATGCTGCCAATAGTCGTATTATCTATCAGCCACTGGATAGCACTGTTGCGTTGACGGGGTGTAATGCGGTGGATGCTGCGAATGGCTCTTTTGATCTCAGGCCTGTAAATTTGGCTGATAACAAACCAACCCCCTATATCTGCTGGGATCGCCCGAGTTTGGGCGGAGGGTGTCAGGAGTTGATTCGTAACCTTGATGCGGCTGGTCTTGTAATGCCGCCGGCTGTAGATGGTGTCAGCACCGTGACGTTGGTCGCCAGCTATCTTAATGAAAATAAGCAAAGCAGAACGCTGAGCTTAAGGTTTAATACATGGCCAAGGAATTAGTAGTTGTGAATAAGATGACAAGCATAGCAGGGAAGGAGCGAGGCTTTGTGCTGGTGACCTCGCTGATCATGTTGAGTCTTTTGACCCTGATGTCGCTAGGGATGTTTTTTACCAGCCGGACAGCCACCCAAACAAGTGGCTCTGCCCAGTCCACCACGGAAGCATATTATTATGCTGAAACGGCCATCAATTATATCAGCTGGGCGCTGTATAATGATGCTGAGTTTGATAACTTTGCATATGTTTCCGGTAGCTACAGGCATCCGGCTTTTGGTGATCCTACGCCGCCGGCAAACAATGCATCGGTGGGGGATTTTACAGAGTTTAAGAGCTACCTGTCGGACCCCGGTCCAACCATAGTCTCGGATGCCGGAGAAGGCCTTGCCGGACAAATTATGTATTTTGATAATTCGCCTATTAACAACGGGGTTCAGCAGAGGGCGATTTGCTTTAACTCCGAGCCTGATCCGGGGGTTGGTGTCGCGTTGACCTACCCGAATTGCATGAATGTGCAGTTGGCTCCCAACGATAGCCGTCGAATCGCTGCGGAACCTGTCATGTTTAATATCAGCGCCAGCCTGCCGCGTTATATCAAACTTGAAATCGCAGAAGATGGAACGATTACACCGAGCATTCCGAAGCTTCCTCACAGAGGACCAACATCTGTACCGGTTGCAGGGCCTGTGGTGGGGGAGGATATCCCTGATAACGGGGCGGTGGTCTGGATTACAGCAGCCAGCACAACCAGTATTGATTCTGATATCGAAATTTATCCACTTGCTGAGCCTGTTGGAGCCTCCTGTTTGGCGGATGGTGGCTGTCCCTGTGATGGTAGTGTCATAGTAGGTACTGAAAAAGCGTGTGATGCCAACACAGGTAACTGGTTGCATGGGCAGGTGGTGGGAGGTGTCTGGGAGCCGCCTTACAGGCTGGCAGCTTATGCTCTCGGCTACGTGAATGGCCAGCCGACACATTTGATTCGCGCGATCATTTATTAGATGGTGTCGTATTTTATTCCTTGTTGAGTCAATCTGACTCACTTTGCTGTTTTACAGGGCTTGATGTTTGACCATGCGCTGAATATTCCCATAATCCGTCAGATTCGAGGTATGTATAATGAAAAAGGTTTTTGTATTAAGTCTCTTTTCTGCTCTGTTTATGGTGGCTGCATTCGGTATTCAGGATGGAGCGGTGGGGCTGGGTGTGCCTGCAGCATTTGCTGACGATAATAATTACGACGATCATGATGGCCATGACAGCAATGAGAGTAGTAATGAAAGCTCTGATGATGAACACGGCGATCATGAAAGCGGTGATGAGAGTGCATCCGGTGGAGACGTTAGTGACATTGCTGATGATTCGTATGCATGTGAATGCCCTCCAGGTATTTCGGCTTGTACCTGTGCTGATGGTTCGGCAGGTGATCCCTCAGATGATGCCCCTACGGCAGCAGGGCCGATCAGGTTGCGTTCTTTTTAAGTTTGTTATAGCTGGTAGTTCATGGCGTCCCATTCGGGGCGCCATTTTTTTATAAATTTCTAAAGTTGACCTGATGGCTGCCGATATGTATCTTGTGTAGCAGTGAAGTTGCACCCGTGCGGTTGAGGCTTATAGGTCGTCAACTGTTGTTCATGGTGTCAATGGAACGATTTCCAAGGTAAAAAAAATTTACACATGCGGCCAGCGTGCCATATGTGAGGAGACAAGTATGAAAAGTAGTATATTGGTAATATTTTTTGCAGCGTTGCTGACGTTTGCATTCGGTGCAGGGACAGGGGCCCTGTCCCTGGATGTGCCAACGGCAATAGCCAAGTCCGATGAGAAGGATAAATCCGACTCCAAGAGCAAGTCCAGCTCTAAATCCAGTGAAGATGACAAGTCCAAGGGCAGTGGCGGTTCATCAAAAGTGACGATTTGCCATGTTACGTCCAAGTCAGACAGTTTATCCAAGTCCGACAGCAAGTCCAAGTCCGACAGCAAGTCCAAGTCCGACAGCAAGTCCAAGTCTGACAGCAAGTCCAAGTCTGACAGCAAGTCCAAGTCCGACAGCAAGTCCAAGTCCGACAGCAAGTCCAAGTCTGACAGCAAGTCCAAGTCTGACAGCAAGTCTTCATCTGTATGCGCATCAGGAGTGAAAACAGTGACTATCACTGTGGATGCATCTGCCTGGCCTGCACATGAAGCCCATGGCGACACAATGGGTGCTTGCGTTGCCCCTACTTGTACCTGCCCTCCGGGCGTGTGCTCTTGCACCTGTGCTGATGGTAATCCGGGAGCACCAACGCCATCGGGAACCCTATCATCACCATCATCATCATCTCATCGTGAGATTATGGGTCAGTAACAGGCATTGACGTAGCATGAAATGGCGTCCCTCCAGGAATGGATGGGGCGCCATTTTCATTTCAGGGTAGCTGAATGGAAAGTCGGGCTATCGCTGTTGATGGCATGATATCTGGTGTTTGACCGACATATGCCGCTATTTTTTGTGATGTAGTATTTTTTTACTGGCTGATTCCGGCTGGAAGGAAGGGTTTATGGATGGAGATTCAAATCGTTTAGACGTTGATACGGTTCGTTTGAGTGGTTCACTGTTGATACTTCTGTTTTCATTCGAGTTATTTTTTGTACTGCTCGATATAGTCGTGAACTACTTTGAAGTCATTGAATACAATTCGATTCAACGCTTATGTAATATCGCCCGTGAGGATGGTCTGGCTGCATGGTTTATGACCTCTCAAACCATGGTTGCGGCTCTGGTTCTATGGTTTCTCTGGTGGTTGAGCCGAAAACAGGAGGGTATTAGCAGCTTTTATCGTAGGGGGTGGTTGGTTCTGGCGCTGTTTTTCACCTATCTGTCAGCTGATGATGGAGCACTGATTCACGAACGCCTGGGTACCATGTTTGAGGATATGATTGATAAATCCGGGACGGCTGCAGGTCCAGGGGGTCTGGCATCCTGGCTGGATATGTTTCCCAGTTATGAGTGGCAGCTGCTGCTGCCCTTTTTTATTGGCATGGGATTGTTCGTGCTTTATTTTCTTTGGAAGGTGCTGGGGCCTGGTCGGCCATTGTTTATGGTTCTGGCAGCATTCACTTGTCTGGCCATGGCAGTAGTGCTTGATTTTATTGAAGGTATGGACGCAGATCACTCATTAAATATATACAGTTGGCTTAAACAGGCATATCTGCTTGAAGATTACACTGTTGACCATTTTGCCAAATCATTGGAAGAGTTTCTTGAAATGTTTGGTATTAGTCTCTTTCTTAGTGTGTTTGTTGCTCAGATTCATGCTCTCCTGCCTGAGTCGTTTGCGATCTGTTTTCACGATTCGAGGAAAACAGGCGGGTGATATGAGTGCTTTTTCGCGATCATAATTCGGCGATGTTGTGGCTTGATCCTTGCTAGAGGAGAACAAATGCTTTGTGGCGGAGTAAGCCAAGCCTTGTCTTGACATTATTTCTTATAATAAGGTAACTTGCACGAGTATGTGGTGGTAAAGCTTAAGCTGTGGAGGGTAAGTGTCCTTTTTCTCAAATAAGTCGGAAGGTTTGATGGGCATTGATATCAGTTCAACCGGCATCAAGTTGATTGAGCTTTCGGGTAACCGTTCCGGTTATGAATTGAGTGCGATGGCCACAGTTCCGCTGCCGCGTGATGCTATCGTGGAAAATACCATTATTGATTCCACGGCCGTTACCCAGGCACTCATTGAAGCGGTGAAAATCGCCAAGCCTTCTACCCGCAATGTGGCTTTGTCTGTGTCTGGTAATGCGGTTATTATCAAAACTATCACCGTAGCATCCACGAGTGAGTTTGACCTTGAAGCCCAGATTGAGTTTGAGGCCGATCAGCACGTGCCTTATGATATTGATGATGTTTTTCTCGATTTTCAGATACAGGGGTTATCTGTCGAAGATCCCGAAGAGATGGATGTGGTGCTTGTGGCTTGCAAGCGGGAAGTCGTTGAAGACTATCAAATGGTGTTAAGTGAAGCCGGTTTGAATGCCCGTTGTGTGGACTGCGCCGTTTTTGCTCTGGAAAATGCTGCTGAAATTACTGATGAGCATAGTGTGGCAGAGGAGAGCGAGTATCTCTTGCCTGATGAGGATGCGGATGTGCATGCGCTGATAAATATCGGTGCGAATATGATGAATATCAATGTTCTGATTAATGGCAAGATGTCTTTCGTACGCGACCAGTTTTATGGTGGTCAGAATCTGACGGAAGAGATTCAGAAGGAACATGGTCTTAGTTACCAGGCAGCTGAGCAGTTTAAGATCGAGAATTTTTCAGAGGTCCATCCGGATGCTCTGGAGCGATTCTATGTGGGGCTGACATCAGAACTGGTGCGCTCTCTGGATTTTTATTCAGCAAGCAAGGCTGAATTCCCGGTAAGAAAGCTTATGCTTAGTGGCGGGTGTGCATTGATTCCGAATATTGCGACTGAGCTTGAGCAGCGGCTCGGTATAGATACCATCATACTGAACCCATTCAAAGATATGAAGATTTCAGCGAAGAAATTTGATGTGGATCATCTCATGCGCATAGGGCCGATGCTGATGGTGCCTACAGGCCTGGCCTTGAGGGCTTTTGACACATGATTCGCATTAACCTGATTCCATATCGTGTTGCCAGACGGCAACAGCAGATTACCCATCATGTATCTGTATTTTTCGGTGCAGTAGTGGTTGCAGTTGTACTTGCACTTGCAGCTCACACTATCTCCTCTTTGCAGCTATCAGAGTTGAAAGAGGAGACCTTGAGCCTGCAAAAGCAGAATGCAGAGCTTAAACATAAAATTGGTAAACTTCATAATCTTGATTCCCTGCGTGCGGATGTGGAAGATAAATTGAAGATTGTTGACCGCCTGCAGGAAGGGCGTTTCCACTCATTAAAAACCCTGCATGAAATTGCGCGTGTGATACCTGAAAATGTCTGGATTAACAGTGTGAAAAATAGTGGCGCTGATATTACGCTCGCGGGTTTAGCCGAGAGCAATAAAGCGGTTGCATCGTTTATGCGCAAGCTTGATCGCTCCGCCCTGTTTAGCAATGTACAGTTAATGGTCATTAGCCGCACTGTGGTTGAGGGACTACCTGTACGCAGCTTTACGTTGAAACTGAAACGGCTGGATGAGTCAAAAAACATTAAAGCGGCCGTTGTGAGCAGCAAGAGTGGGAACTCCTGATGTTTGATTCGGTGAAGAGCTCTTTATTCGAATCCCTGCGTCCGATGTTGCCTTTGCCGTTGTGGCAGAAGCTGTTGGCACTGCTGACCGTCTGTACTGTGGTTGCGGCTCTATACGCTTACCTGATCTGGTTGCCTCTGCAGGGGGAGATCAGCAGGCAGGAGTCTCAGGTTAATCTGCAGAAGATACTCTTGATGAAGAATCAGAAGCTTGCGCACGATCTGCCACATAAACAGAAAGAGTATGCCCGGCTTGAGAAGCAGTTGAAGGTTGCGTTGAATATGCTGCCCAAAAAATCCCAGATTCCAGATCTGCTTGAGAGCGTATCGTGGGCGGGTAAGGATTCAGGTCTTGAATTTAAAGACTTCAAGCCGGGAGCCGAGCTTACGAAGCAGATTTATGCCGAAGTTCCGGTTGCTTTGAACATTTCCGGCAGTTTCCGGCAGCTGCTGACTTTTTTGAAACGTGTGGGTGAGATGCCGCGTATTGTTGATGTGAAAAATCTGACGTTGGTACGTGATAAAAACGGCGATACGCTATCGGTTCGTGGCCAGGCGGTAACCTACAGATTTGTCGAAGCACAGCCCGCAACGAAGAAGCGTAAAGGGCGGAGGAAATGATGCTATCAGGATGCCAGTGCGATGGGGTACAGGATGCGTAATAATAAAGTGGGATTTAACACCGTGCTGAGCGGGGTTTCCGTATTGGCGGTCTTGGCGGTATCTCTGATTTCGTTTGCAGCTCAACTGGAAGCGGCCACAATCAAAAGTTTGCAGTTGCTGTCGGATGGAAAGGGACAAAACCTTAGCATAGTCATGGATGAGGCTGCCGAATATCAGGTGTTTAACCTGGAGAGCCCATCCAGGCTTGTGTTGAGCTTTCCAAATGCAACGATGGCCGAGGCTGTCGTTGAAGTGAAGGGTGATGGCGGTGTGGAGACGGTTTACCCGTTGCAGGATAGCAATGGTGTCCGTATTGAGATCGGTCTGGTTCAGGGAACAGCATACAATATAGCTGAAAAAGGCAATGATCTGCTGGTTTCATTCGCATCCAAAACAGAAGCTGCAGATGGCAATAAAGGTGCTGAAATTCAGGATATCACTGTCAGGGACAACTCTGGTGTCACTGAATTGGTGCTGCGTGGCCGGAATATGGATGCCAATCATAATGCATTAGTGACCAATGAAGGCAAAACCATGGTGCTCGACTTCTGGGGTGGACAATCAAAATTACCCAAGGAGTACTATACCTATACAGCTCAACGTTTAAATGATGTGACTGTGGGCGCAGCCGATGGCCGTTTGCGTCTGGTCCTGTCACTGCGTGCAGGTGCAGGTGCTAATCACCAGATTGATGCGAGCAGTAATCAGATGATCGTTCGTTTTGGCAAGGTGGAATCAACTGCGGGCGCAGGCGGTTTGATTGTTGAGGCTGTTGATTTCCAGCCGGATGACAGGATTGCACATCTGGTCATCCGTACCGATACGACCAATCCGATTATCAACCTGCAGGAAGATGACGGTAAGGTTATTCTGGATATCAAACAGGCGACCCTGGCTTCGGGTCAGGAACGATCTCAGGATGTAAGGGCATTTTCCGGTCCCGTGAGCCAGATTGACAGTTATGCGGTTAATAAAGATGTACGTATCGTGGCACGGATGCGAAGCAAGGCCATCATTTCATCCTACCAGTCTGGTAATGTACTGACGGTAACGCTTAAGCCTGAGGATATGGTTGCGGCTGCTCAGGCCGGTGAAGAGGCAATCAGGGATGAGAAGGTTTATTCGGGCCAGAGGGTTACCTTTACGTACAAGGATATTGATATTCGCAATGCCCTGAAATTGATCGCTGAAATGTCAGAGCTGAATATGATTATGACCGATGACGTTCAGGGCACACTGACGATGCGACTGGTTGATGTACCCTGGGATCAGGCTCTGGACCTTATTTTACAGGCACGCGGGCTGGGTAAGGAGCAATCAGGAAACGTGGTGAGGATTGCACCACTTGATGTGCTCAAGTCTGATGCAAACTCCAGAAAAGAGGCGCAACAGAGTGCAGAAGAGGTCGCACAGCTGGATACTGAATTTATCCAACTCGGTTATGCCTCGGTCAATGATGTGAGTTCTATTTTGAAAGGGGGCTCGCTTAAAACCCAGAGTACAGGAGCAGCTGCTGCAACAGTGGGTACGAATGGCAGTGTTGCGGCTGAGGGTGGCATGAAGCTGTTATCTGATCGGGGAAGTATCCTGCTTGATGAGCGTAGTAATACGATGATTATCACCGATACCCGCGAGCGGCTGAACAATATCAAACGATTGATAGCTGTGATTGACAAGCCGATGCAGCAAGTGCTGATTGAGGCGCGTATCGTTGAAGCAAGTGATACCTTCTCACGTGATCTCGGTGTGAAGTGGGGCGGAAGCTATAACGATGCCGGTGGAAAATTCACGAATACCGTCAATGGGGCATCCACGCTGCCACAAAATGTGGTTGATCTGGGAGCGGCTGTTGGTGCCGGTGCCGGAGGTGCGATCGGTTATTCCCTTGGCACACTCAGTAATGCATTGAACCTGAATCTTGAACTCTCTGCTGCAGAAGCCGCTGGTGATGTGAAGGTGGTATCCAGCCCACGCGTGTTTACCAGTAATTTACAGCCGGCATTGATCGAGCAGGATGAACAGATTCCTTTTGATCAGGTGACCACCACCGGTGGCGCAACTACGATTACACCGATTTTCAAGAGCGCGAAGTTGACTTTGAAGGTGACACCGCAGATTACCGCTGATCAGCGTATTATCATGGATCTTAAGGTGAACAAGGATACGCCGGTTACCAATGTGGCGGGTACTGCAACTGCGATCAATACGAAGACGGTGGAAACCAAGCTACTGGTGAAGAATGGTGAGACTGTTGTGCTCGGTGGAATCTATACACAGACAGAGTCGGAACAGATCGCCGGTGTACCGGGCCTGATGGATATCCCATTGATTGGTCATCTGTTCAAGCGTAAACAGAAGACGAAAAACCGCAGTGAGCTACTGATCTTTATTACGCCAACGGTGATTAATAACGATAAGCAGGCTTACAACTAAGGCTTTTGCTGTATCAGAGTACACTGGCAGCGATTTCATCGGCCAGTGGCAATCCTTTCCGGGTCAGCTGGATGGATGTTTCAGACTTGGAGATCATTTCCTGATCCAGCCATGGTGCCAGTTGATCAGAGAAGTGATTCCAGATGTCGAAACCAAAGCGTATGGCGTATAGCTGGCGGTCAATGCCGTTATGGCGGCGAAGCCCCAGCCAGGCAGCTTCTGCAGCAGCATGTTCTCTGTTAAGCGACTCTTGTGAGTTTACCGCTGTTCCCGTTTTCAGGATCGATTCAATATATCGTTCAGGTGTTCGAATATTGCTATAGCGGGTAATGCCGAGCATGTCCGTGTCATCCCATTTTCCGGAAGCGCCGGCACCAATGCCGATGTAGTCATGGTAGAGCCAGTAGCCATCATTATGCCGGCAATAGGAGTCCTGTTTGGCAAAGTTCGAAATTTCATAAGCATGGTATGTTGCCTGTTTCAACCGTTCTCTGGTGGTAAATAACATCTGCAGGGCTAATTCATCCTCTGGCAGGGCATACGGTTTTTGCTTGTGCTGTGCCGCAAGCCTTGTGTGCGGCTCAACGGTGAGTTGGTAGCAGGAGAGGTGTTCAGGGCCGAGCGCTATAGCCTGATTCAGAGAATCCAGCCAGGAGGCCATGGATTGTTCGGGTAGCCCATACATCAGGTCGAGATTGATATTATTGAAGCCGGCCTTTCTGGCTGCCTGGAAGGCGTTGAATACCTCATCGGAACCGTGGATGCGCTCCAGCCATCGAAGCTCGGTATTGTTCAGGCTTTGTACGCCCATGGATAATCGATTGACCCCGGCCTGGCGATATGCTGAAAAGTTGTTGGCATCAACAGTGCCGGGATTCGCTTCAAGCGAGATCTCTATCCCATCTGTGAAGCCGCACAGTGTATTGGCGCGTTCGATGAGCTGTGCAATCAGCTCCGGTGGAGCCAGAGACGGAGTGCCACCGCCAAAGAAGATACTACTGAGAGCTCTGTCCTTAAAAACAGCTGATCGGGCTCGTGTTTCCAGCTCGTGAATCAATGCCTGCTGATATGCTGGCCAGTCAGGCTGTAGACGTTCGTGGGAGTTGAAGTCGCAGTAATGACATTTATGCACACAGTAGGGGATATGCACATAGAGCATAAGTGGAGATGATGGCATGGGGTTTTCTGCTTACTGCAGTACGACTTCGTAATGATCCGCTGCAAAGTCCTCATCGCTCTTCAAGGTAATCTCCTTGCGGAGGAATTGCTCCAGCTGTTCTACGCCCTTGCTCTCCTCTCCGAGAAGCAGGTCAATAATGTCAGGGTGAGCAATGACCATCAGTTTTTCACAAGGGTATGCCCGGGCTTCCGCAACCACGACGCGGAACAGTTGATAGCAGATGGTGGTCGGGCTTCTGGTATTACCGACCCCATGACAATGGTCACATTCATTGAGCAGGATGCGGCCCAGTGATTCGCGTGTGCGTTTTCGTGTCATCTCTACCAGTCCGAGTTCAGAAAGCTGTACGATATGTGTTTTTGCCTTGTCGCGCTGAAGTGCCTCTTCCAGCACCTGCATCAGCCGCTGCTTGTTTTCATCTTCCTGCATATCAATGAAATCGACGACTATAATGCCGCCGAGATTTCTCAGGCGAAGCTGATGGACGATTTCATGTACGGCCTCAAGATTGGTTTTGAATCCGGTCTCTTCCATATTCCGTGAGCCGACAAAAGAGCCGGAGTTCACATCAATAGCAATCAACGCTTCCGTCTGGTCGATCACAATGTGACCACCGGATTTGAGTGGTACGCGCCGTTGCAGGGCGCGGTTGATGGCATCCTCAACGCCGTAGACATCGAAGATTGGCCGGTCACCAGGGTAGTAATAAAGTCTTTTGGCAACCTCGGGCATGAACCTGCGGGCAAACTTTTTCATGCTTTCATAAGCTTCACGTGAATCGATATGGATCTTCTCAACCTCTGCGTCGACATAGTCCCGCATGACGCGCAGATAAAGGTTCAGTTCTTTGTGAACCATGCTTCCAAGAGCAGCGTTTTTTGAGCGTTTTTCAATGTCGGCCCACAAACGTAAAAGGAAATCCAGATCCTGTTGCATATCTGATTCCTGCCGGCCTTCAGCGACGGTGCGGATAATAATGCCGCCCTGCTTGGGGGCGATGCTTTTACCGATCGCCAAAAGGCGCTCACGCTCCTGCTGATCTTCCAGTCTTCTGGCGATACCGATGTGATCCAGGTGTGGAAGGTAGACCAGATAGCGGCCGGCAAGTCCTATTTGAGTGGTCAGGCGTGGCCCTTTGGATGCGATAGGTTCTCGTGATACCTGCACCATCAGTTCCTGGCCGTCTTTAATCAGGTTGGCAATCGGTGGCGCGTTACGTCTACCTGGAGGAGACTCCTTTGTTTCATCGCCATTTTCATCGCCATTTTCAATGTCATCGGAAATATCATCATCGGACTCTTTGGCAGTGGCGATATCGCCGGCATACAGGAACCCAGCTTTTTCCATGCCTATATCTACAAAGGCGGCCTGTATGCCCGGCAGTACCCGCTGTACACGCCCTTTGTATATATTACCTTTGAGGCCGCGTTCACGTTCGCGTTCGATATAAATCTCTTCGGCCAGATTGTTTTCAATTCTGGCGATGCGTGTTTCAAATGGTGCAACATTAACCAGTAGTTCTATGCTCATCTCAGGGCCCTTTGTGTTCTGGAAAAGTTATTTCTGTAAGCATATTCATAGTCTGACGAACCGGCAAACCGATGACATTGTCCAGTTGCCCGTCAATCGATTCGATAAAGCTGGCGGCACCGCCCTGGATGGCATAGGAACCGGCTTTATCAAGAACTTCATTGTGTGCAAGGTAGATGTCAATTTCCTGGCCTGTGATGACCCTGAACCGAACCTCTGTTCGTACAAGATCGGTGAGGAATGTGTTGCCCAGACGCACACAGACACCGGTATATACGTGGTGGGTCTGTCCTGAGAGTTTCAATAACATCTTTTTTGCTTCGCCAAGATTGGCAGCTTGTCCTAATGGCTCGCCATTGATGGCAACCAGGGTATCGGCTGCAATAACAGGGGTCGTGCTTTCACATGCCAGAGCCTTTCCCTTGCATAAGCGCTGGACGATTTCAGCAACCGATTCTCCGGCTAACGGGGTTTCATCAATGTGGCTTGGACGGACTTCAACGGCAAGTCCGGCACTTTGCAGCAGCATGAGCCGCCGGGGTGATCGTGAGGCTAGTATAACTTCCATAAGCGGACACTACTGAATCAGCGAGGAATTACCCCTGCTTTTTACTATGTGACTTGACGGCAGCAATCGCGTGTTTACGATGCTCTGCGCTGTGAATGATTCGATGATTTCCCCACTGGAACGAGCTGTAGAACTGTGCAGATCCGATATGGAGCTGGTGGATATCTGTATCCATGATAATCTGCAATCGGATATCATGATGATTCCTGCCATTGGTCACTATATCGTGAACAGTGGCGGCAAACGTCTGCGTCCATTGCTTTGCCTGTTAACCGCACGCCTGTTTAATTATCAGGGTAAGCGTCACGTTCCGCTTTCGGTTGTCGTGGAATTTATTCATACCGCATCGTTGCTGCATGACGATGTCGTTGACTCTTCTGATCAGCGGCGTGGTGCGCCATCTGCGAATGGTGTCTGGGGTAATCAGGCCAGTGTGCTGGTTGGAGATTATCTGTTTTCCCGTTCATTCCAGATGATGGTTGCTGATGGTGACATGGCAATGCTCAAGCTGATGAGCGATGTGACCAATGCATTGGCAGAGGGTGAGGTGTTGCAGCTTTCACGCACCTTCCATCTTGAGATGACAGAGGCTGAATGTCTGGAAGTCATAGAAAGGAAAACAGCCGTACTGTTCAAGGCGGCTGCCGAAGTCGGGGCGCACGCAGCAGGACAGTCTGCAGATGTTGTTGCAGCTGTAGCTGAATATGGCATGTGCCTGGGTGTTGCATTCCAGCTGATGGATGATGCGCTGGATTATCTGGTGGAGGCCGAGCAGGCTGGAAAGCCGGTAGGTCATGATCTGGAAGAGGGCAAGATTACATTGCCTCTGATTCATGCCATGCAGAACGACCCTGAACTGTCTCAGCGGGTAGAAGAGATTGCCGAACGTGATGGTTACGAAGAGGGTGATCGTGACTGGGTGCGCCAGCGTGTGGCTGCACAGGATGGTGGTGGCTTTGCTATGGCAAGAGCCCGTGATTATGCCGAGCGTGCCAAGTCCTTATTGCCGGTTCATGCCGACCCTGAAATCAGGATGTTGCTGGCCAGTCTGGCCGACTTTTCTGCCCACCGCCCCTATTAGTTTACTACTAGGACTGGGGATGCGTTAAGATTTCCGGTCTCTGATTTAATCTCCCGCAGAGCTTCTTTTTTATAATGCGATCTGGATCACAGACTTCATATCATGATGCTCCAGCCTGTTCATATCGTGGCCACGAGCTGCCCGGAGGCTGAATATGGCGACACCCAGAAAGCAGGATGAGACCAATAGTGATATTCATGTGCTGAACATGCCGCACTCCTTATCTGGCTCCAAACCATCGGACAAGGATGCAGCTATGGACAGGCTGCTTGTAACCGATGATCTGGCTGTACTGCCGCAACTGGCCGCAGCCCGCCCTGCCAGCCGTGTGGATACCGAACCTTTGGACCTGGATGTGATTATCGAAGAGGTGGCGCGTGTGATTGCTACCACGCAGGATCACTACAAATGTATCATGTTTACCGACCTTGAGAGTTCGACAGAATATAAGCGCGCCATGGGGCACACCAAAGGTTATATGCGTAACCGTCTGTTTTGTGATATCTGTGAAAAGGCCGTTAATCGTTATAATGGCCATGTAGTGAAACGCCTGGGTGATGGTGTGATGGCTGTGTTTGAGCATGCGATAGATGCAGTGCTCGCATCCTTGCTGATTAAAAGAAGTATCGCTGATGAGCGCAAAAAACTGAAGAAGCTTGTAGGTGGTATGAATTATCGGATCGGCATTACTTGTGGTTATGTGAAAGAGATTCCGGGTGAAGTACAGGACTATATCGGTCATGCGATGGATAAGGGGGCTCGCATTCAGGCCAATGCGCTGCGCAATCAGATTCTTATTGATGAGATTGTCTTTGGCCTGATTCACACCAAGATTCGTGATTATTCAGGTGATATCCTTATCGGTTCCCCAAAAAATATGACACTCAAGGGTGTTGGCGTGAGTACCCTGTATGAGGTGTCACCCAAGCGTTTGGGGCTGGAATCGAGTCTTGTTACACGATTAAGGAATATGTTCCATTAAGTTTTCATGATGCATTTATGCGCTCTTGTGTCATCATTTGTAGCAGCAGGAATGGAGTCTGAATTGAGGAGCCTGATATGAAGCGGTTTGCTTTTGTCTTATCTATATTGATGTTGTCCGGGTGCGTAGCAACCCATCAGCAACGCAGTGCCACTCAGGGCGCTGTGGTTGGTGGTGCTGCCGGTGCCGTGATCGGCGCACAAAATGACCGGCTTGCTGAGGGTGCTGTAGTTGGTGCCATCGTGGGTGGGCTGGCCGGTGCCATACTTGCCGAGGACCGTAATAGCCGGATTCATGCTTCTGAAGCACGTTACCACAGGCGTGCATGCCGCAATGGCTCCCAGTATTTCAGCCGTGCGCACTCCGCCCGAAATCTGGATCGAAAGATCTCTCTGATGCGTGAGGGACTGCGTTACTGTCCGAATAACCCGGCAGCCCATAATGACCTTGGCGTTGCGTTGGTGCTCTGGGGTGATGATGCAGCGGCCCGTATTCACTTCAACCATGCTATCCGTATCGATTCCCAATACAGACCGGCGCACCGTAACCTGCTTCGCCTGCAGCAATATCATCCCCGGCGCGGTTATAAGAACGAACGACGCGAAAGGCAGGATGAGAGATATCAGCGTCGCGACAGCGGCAGTCATGATGACCGGGACAGGCGCCGCAGTCGGGATGACAGATCCGACGATTATTAAGGATTCAAGTCTAGCAAGAAAGCCTCTGACGCCACCCGGCCTCAGGGGCTTTTTTTTGATTTGGCACATCCGTGATGTCTCACCTTTCAGGTGTGATAAAGCACGTCTAATTCCTTTACCTTGAGGGATTATGATTCAGGCCATCTAGAGTTGTTCTGCTTTTTGTACTCCGGGCATCCCTCTCCTGCGCCCTGAATGGGTGGAACTCAGGGGGTGTGACATGAAATCAGCTGTCCTGCTGGTTCGTGATCATGATGACGGATATCACATCTTTATTTTTCAGCACTTGTTACATTCATAACACCTGATGAAACACAGGTTAAGCAAGGAGGCTGATATGAAGTATATGGTGATTTTGGCGTCATCTCTGTTGATCTATTCCGGTGTTGCGAACGCCCAATCGGATGGGAAACATGCCCGTGGGCAAGTTGATGCTGTCAAAAGTTCTATGTTCGGTGGCATGTTGGCCACCACGGCCGGTAGTAAGGAGCAGCCGTGTCAGTTGTCTGCATCCAGTCAATATGCACACAGGCATCTGTATGACGAAGATGCATACCTGCGCCGGATCTCTTACAAGAACTGATAAGCAGTACAGCTCTCTCAGCTTTGGGGGCTGATCAATTGCATCAAATCATCCGGTGACAGGGAGCTGTATGCACCGGCAGCAAGACCGGTTTCGACAAGAGAGAGTGCACCAATATGGGTACGGGTTAATACATTCACATGATTGCCCACTGCGGCAAACATACGGCGTACCTGATGGTAGCGCCCTTCATGCAGTACCAGTGAGACTTCTGTTTCACTGATCACGGTTAATTCAGCAGGCAGGCAGGGTTTATCATCGCCTTCCAGCATCAGTTTTCCATTGGCAAAGAGTTCCGTTTCTTCGCCGGAGAGAGGCTGATCCAGTTCCACGGCATAAGTTTTGGATATATGTTTTTTAGGGCTGGTAATAAGGTGATTGAGCTGTCCGTCATCGGTAATAATCAGCAGACCTGAGGTCTCTTTATCCAGGCGTCCGACACTCGAAAGTGCTGGTTTCCGATCGAGCCAGCGTTCGGGAAAGTCAGAGTAAATCAGACGACCATCTTCCTTGCGGGAACAGACTGAACCCAGCGGCTTGTAGTAGATGACGGTTAATCCGTGGGGATGATCAAGGTCTGCACCCTCAAGTTTTACCTGATCGGGAGAGACTTTCTGGGCGGGTGAGGTGGCAGGTTTACCATCCACTGTAATCCAGCCCTCCTTGATCCAGATACGCACGTCTTTGCGCACCCCGTATCCGAGATTAGATAACAGTTTGTCCAGTCGTTCTGTTTTTATCATTACCGTCTTCCTTGAATGACTTTAAAACCATTCGTTTCTATCACTGTTTGGCTGCGATGCAGTTCGGATTGAAGTATATGTTCATAGGGCAGTTTGCGATTGGCAACCAGAAAGAGGCTGCCGCCTTTTTTCAGCCTGTGGCAGGCGCGCCTTACTATTTGTTGCCCGAGATCCACATCTCTTGTTTGCCCTGTATGAAAGGGGGGGTTACAGACTATCCAGTCGAGATTGCCCGGTAGTGTATCCACTGTAGCATCGGCCCAGTGGGACTGGACACGTTCCTGCCATTTTTTTGTGTTTGTTTTGGCGCATTGCAGAGCCAGATAGTCGGCTTCAACCATATGGATGTTTTCTACATCGGGAGATGATTGCAGTATCTGTTTGCTCAGCAGCCCGTAACCACTGCACAGATCCATTCCGCTGCCTGAAAGTTCAGGCAGTTGTTCCAGTAGCAGGTTTGAACCGATATCCGCCCGATCCCAGCTGAACAGGCCGGGCTGGGAGACCAGACCGAGTGTTTCAATCTCTTTGGCTTTGCCAGCCTCAATCCATTCTTGTTGCAGCTCTCTGTTCAGCGCATCTGTTTTCTTCGCAGAAACAATACGGCATTTGGATTTGCTGGTTGAGTTGATTGTGCCCGCCAGATTTTTCAATGCTGACTCATAGCTTTTGGCCCCGTGACTGTTAGCGCAGGCACACATCAACATGCCGCCTTTGCAGAGTTTTTCCATGGCTTGTGCCATCCAGCCCAGTGTTTGCTGTTTGTTCTTGGCCGGCAGCAGCAGAATCAGCTCATATGGCTTGTCATTGGGCACGAACTCCGGTGAGAGCGAGAGCCCCATGCGATCAATTGCATCAAACTCCGGCTTGAAATGCTGCCAAAGCTCTAAGCTCTGTGCCTTTTTTTGCATCTCTGTCAGTAGCGGGTGGGCATGCGCATTCATGACCAGGGTTCGGGTTGCAGAAAGGGAGAGTGCAGTTTGATACAGAAGTTGAATCGCTGGCATGCTGGAGACTGTAGGAAGTGAATCGGAAGCTGTCCAATGGTTGAAAAAAACAGCTTCAATTTTATCGCTATTGTGTCGGGCGGCAGGTCTGAAAAAAAGAGCAAGCAGACGGTATCAATGGCGGGTAAAGATTGAAGGTTGTTAGAGTATTCAAAAAAACGCCCGAAAGGACGTTTTTTGGCTGTATAGTTTCTTGCCTGCTTAGAGGTAAGTGCTAGCCAGGCCCCATACACCGATAACTGCGATTATTATAACTATAGTGGCCAGATTGCTCGGCTCACTATGATGCTCTTCTTTCAACGGTTTTGATTCTTTGTTCATGCATGCCTCCTTGGCCATGGACTTGATATAGCCCCCGAATCCTATGATTCATTTTATTCTGATAATGTGCGCTGGGTTACAAAAAAGAGAATATAAGCAGCTGTATTAATGATCTGTGAAAAAATCATATCATATCCATGAATGTCAGATTACGCTGAACACTGAAGGCTAATTGTGACAGCGATATGACAGTTCAAAGCCACAGTGTGGTCTGGGTAGGCAGTTATACGCTCAGAGAGAGGGTGATAAGGCTGCTGGAGATGAACCGACCGGGAGAGGGTCGAGATGAAAAAGTAGAAATGAAAAAGGAGCTGCGATTGTTCGCAACTCCTTTTCATGTGGTGGGCGGAGAGGGAATCGAACCCCCGACACGAGGATTTTCAATCCTCTGCTCTACCGACTGAGCTATCCGCCCTCAGACGTCCCTTTCGGGAGGCCGGATTATGGGATAAAAGTTGTCAGATGCAAGCCTGAATTATTCTACTGATGTGAGAGGCTATGATGTGGCTTCGCCGCTGTACCATTTCCAGCATATAAAACCGAACCAACTCAGGGTCAGAATCCAGATTAGTATAATGATGGCAATCATTTGAGAGCGATAGGGTGTTCTTATATTCAGCTGTTCTGAAGCCTGTTGCTGGCAGCTCTGCCAGATATCTTTCGGAATCATCCGGATCACCAGAGCGATACCAAGAGGCAGGATGAGAAGATCATCGAGATAGCCAATCACCGGAATGAAATCCGGGATCAGATCTATCGGGCTGAGAATATAGGCAACAATAACTGCAATCAGAAACTTGGTGGCAGGGGAGACTCGAGGATCACGGGAGGCCAGATAAAGCGCACAGGTGTCCCGCTTCAATGTCTCAGCCCATGCTTTAAGAGACTTCATGCCGGTGTTGGTTAGAGTGAAAAGACACCCTCGAAGGTCTGTGTAACAGGACCTTCAAGTTTGATGTTTTTCGGGCAGCCTGAAACCGTAACCGTACCGCCCGGCATTTCAATAGTAAGCGGACGAACTTCACCCTCACTGGCCCATATCGCTGCAGCGGTAGCGCATGCGCCGGTTCCGCATGCCAGCGTGTGACCTGCACCGCGTTCGATGATATCGATGTAGACATGGTGAGCGATTTGGCCGGTTACAATCTCAACATTGCGGTCAGACGGAAAGGCTTCAGTAGCTTCAAAGAAAACGCGGTGCTCATTGCCGATATTGATATCGATATGACCTGACGTGGAATCGGTAACCGTAGCTGTACCCATATCAACGCAGATGCCGTTGATCGTAGCTTCGGCATTTACATTGCGATCAGCCAGGGCAATAGAGACACACGCTTTACCAAGCTGTTGGAGAAGCAGTTGACCCACACAGCGCAGGCCGTTACCGCAGTTGGCAGCTTCAGAGCCATCGCTGTTGAATATGCGCATGGCTGCATCTGCTTTGTCAGACTTTTCAAGTACGAGTAGCTGGTCGCAGCCGATGCCGTAGCGGCGCTCGGTAATGCGGCGTACAAAGGCTTCGCTTAGCAGGGGAAGATCCGATGTGAGGCCATTGAGAACGATGAAGTCATTGCCCTGTGCATGCATCTTGGTGAACGGAATGGTTCTCATTTGCTGTGTTCAACTTCAACCGTGGTATAGACACCACCGCGTACATTGAATACGGCAGTCACCTTGATCTGGCGTGGATCAAGCAGCTTGATCAGATCATTGGCGATCATGTTGGTAACCTGTTCATGGAAATGGCCTTCATCGCGAAAGCTCCAGTAATAGAGCTTCAGTGATTTCAGTTCTACGCAGAGTTCGTCCGGAATATAATCGAGTTTAATCTCGGCAAAATCCGGCTGGCCTGTTTTCGGGCAGAGGCAGGTAAACTCAGGCGAGTCGATGCGGATATGGTAATCACGTTCCGGATTCGGATTCTCGAATGTTTCCAGATAACGCGTTGGTTTGTTAATGACAGTACCCAGCTTTTCACTCATCGTTTAAACCTCAAAGTTCTCAATTATATCAATATAAATTTTTGTCAGTATGGCCAGCTCTCGTACAGCTACACATTCGCCCACCTGATGGATGGTACTGTTGGTGAGCCCCAGCTCGGCTACTGCTACACCGGCTGCTGCCAGGAAACGGCCATCGGATGTGCCGCCACCTGTATCACGCACGGTATCTATACCTGTGGTACTTTTGATGCTGGCGCAGACCTGATCCAGAAACGGACCATCAGGTGTAGAAAAAGCCGTGGCCGAATGATCGAACTCCAGTGTGGTGTCGCAATCGTTACATGCTTCTTCGATGGCCGCTTTGATCTGGTCAAAGTTGTTGCCCGGATTGTAACGTATATCAATCAGTGCAATACAGGTTCCGGGAATGACATTGGTCGCACCGGTGCCGCCGTTTACGTTCGTGATCTGGCATGATGTGGGCGGAAACCCTTCAGAGGGTGTGCCCCAGTCGATATCTGCAATACGGGTCAGTGCAGGTGTTGCCCGGTGGATTGCATTGTCGGCATCATGCGGATAGGCGGAATGTCCCTGTTTTCCATGGAATGTGGCTGTGATCTGTACCACACCGCGACGACCGCGACGGATGGTGTCGCCAACATGTTTCAGGCTGGATGGTTCTCCCACGATGGCCGCATCGGGAAGTGCACCGTTTGCTTGCATATGTTCGATAATACGGATGGTTCCATCAATCGAATCACCCTCCTCATCGGAGGTGATCAAAAGCTGTATGGTAGGTAGCGGGGTATATTCACCACAGAGATCTGCAACGGCTGCAATCCAGCAGGCGATGCTCGCTTTCATATCCTGAGCGCCACGGCCATGCAGGATGCCATCTTCGATCAGGCCTGCGAATGGCGGGTGTGGCCACTGATCAACGGGACCTGTTGGCACCACATCGGTATGGCCTGCATAGGCCAGTGTGCCTTTGAGTTCACCGGGACGGGTGTAGATGCTGTTGGTGATGCCATCGGTATCAACAGATGTGCGCACAAAACCTAATGGTGCGAGCAGGGATTCCATGTAATTCTGGCATCCGCCATCTTCAGGCGTGACAGATTCACGCTGGATTAGTTTAACGGCAATATTCGTGGCGATTTCAGACATGGCGGGAACCCTAATCAAAAGCAGGTTCCGGTGGTAGGTCTATATGTAATATATGGTGATACTGCTGTTTTGCTTTCTTTCAGGGAGTGGGTATCAATAGTTCTGTATGCCTGCTTTGGGTCGAAAATAGGCATGCCTATAGAAGTGATTTACCGTGTTCGCAGCCTCTGAATCATTGTTTAAACATGCAGTTAAATGGCGGCTCTAACTTTATTAGGTTTGGAACTAATCAGTTTTTCCTCTTTAAGGTGATGGACTAACTTTTGGGCCATGATTGCCATACGCTTTTCTCTAATTGCTGTGCCGCCAGATGCATCAATTCTAGCTCGCCAAATTCTTTTTTCTGTTGGTGCATCAAACACACTTACATCATAATATATTGATAATAAGCCGCCGCCACCACTACTTACACCACCATTTGCAAGTATTGTTAAAATCCCATCCGGCTTATAATTAGCGATTTCAGAGTCAAAGGATTGATTACTTAATGAAAGCGGGCGAATCACATTCAGGCTAACCTCAATCTTTTCTTTTTCAAATTCATCATGGAGAGCCTTGAGTAAATAAGGTGTGTAATTTGGGTCAACATTATCAACTTGGGTATGATTCAGTATAACGAATAGCTTATGAATGGATTTATCATATGAACTATCCTTAACAGATTTCACTGATACCGAAGCACAACCAGTAAGCAGAATAGCTAGAACAGTAACCAATGATATTTTAGATAATAATGTGTTCCGAATAAATTCCTTCATTTCCCCACCGCTATTTTTGATTTAATCAGATACTAAAATTAGTACGCAACTATAAAGAGTAATTTTAAGCCTGTATGTCCCCCATTTGGGGGACATACAGGCTTAAAAAAACCATGCATAATTCACCAGTTTTTTTTATGGTATATTGGAGCACTTGGGAAGGGCTATATGTGTAATCGGGTCATAATCGGGTCAGGCTTGACTTATGGGTATTTGAAAAGCGTATATGAATGACCGAAGTGGCCGAAAGGAGGCGTTCAGGATATATGCTCTGCAGGAGGTTCGCTCACTACATATAAAGTGGGCTAGCTGAAAATCCTCCTGATGCGAACCTAATGCTAATCGATTCTTATGAAGCTTTCACAGCGGCGCTCGATGGCTTCAAAAGTAGGGTGCGTTGCAGCCAGTTTCTCGATCCGCTTGATCGTGGAGCTGGTGACATCACTATAGCTTTCCATAAATGTGGTTTTATCCCCTTCTTTGCGCAGGTAGAGCTTGCCCTGCACATCAGCCTTCTCTTTCACCTCTGCAAGCCACTCGGTTAGTGCGGGCTCCAGTTTTTCATCTGCGTGATACCAGATAAATGCATCAGGCATGGCAGGCCTCCAGGATTTTTATGGTTGTGCCATTTTCCAGTGTCAGTGGCGAATCTGATTCTGCGACTTCAATGGGTAGTAAAGCAATACCAAGACAGTGTTTTTCATGGTTGATGGCGGCTGATTTCAGCTCACCGATCTTTGCAGTGGTTAGAATCGGGCAGGGGATGGTTTCAGGCCTTCCATCAATTGCGACGCGGTAGAGTTTCTTTTTGATGCCACCGCGCCAGTTCATGCGGGCGGTAACCTCCTGTCCGACATAACAGCCTTTATCAAAGGAAACGCCGTCAAATTCTATCAGGTTGGCATTCAGAGGATGCAGGCTCTCATCCCACTCCACGCCGAAATCGGGGAATCCGCGAATAATACGCATCGCCTCCATCTCATCTTCCATAACCTGTTCCTGCTTTTGGATGATGGTTTCAATATTGTCAGGGCTACTGATAATCCAGAAGCCGAGTGGTTTTTCTGGCATCACGATTGCGAATGTATCTTCACCGGCTTTACAACTGCTGGATAGCCAGCTTTCAGCGGGTTCATCGAGGCCGAAATCATTCAGCAGGTCATGGGCATGGGCTCCCTGTGCAGAGCAGATAGCCAGTGTTTTCACCACACCGATGCGCAGCTCATAGCCAAGTGCAAACTGGCGCAGGCGAGTCACCGTCGTCTCCGCATGAGAGGCAGGTGTTAGCAGGATCAGTTCGTCACCGTGTCCTTCAATAATATATAGTTCCGAGACCGCTTTGCCCTGAGGGCTTAACAGGCAGGCGTGGATGCCCTGTTTAGCAGTGAGTTTTGCCATATCCTGCGTGATCTGACCTTGCAGGTATTCACGAACGCTAGGCCCGGAAGCCTTCAGGACGGTCCAGCGGCTGCGGCTGGAAGTGGCAAGGCTGTTGAGCAGCAGTTCTGCAGTTTGTGGTGAGAGTAGGGGAAGGTTCAGGCTCATAGGGCCATTCTATCAATAATTTGGAAAAGTCCACCCACAGTCTTGTAATGGTTTTCAGGATAGTGGCTATGCCCTACGGTGTCACTTCGGTATAGTTGCGGCCCCGCAGGGTGGCCAGGCTACCTGACCGGATTCTGGAGGTATGATGACAACGCAGGCAAACAACACGGATATTGCAGAAAATAGCTATGATGCACAGCAACCATTCCCCAATTCCCGCAAGGTGTATATTGAGGGATCACGGTCTGATATCCAGGTGCCGATGCGTGAAATCAGCCAGTCTCCAACCCAGACCAGTGACGGTGTCGAAGAGAATGCTCCGATTCTTGTTTATGATACATCCGGACCTTATACCGACCCTGAGGTTGAAATTGATCTGGAAAAAGGTCTTGATTCTGTACGTAATGCATGGATTAGCGAGCGTAATGATACCGAAGAGTTATCAGGTTTGACCTCTGATTATGGTCGTGAGCGTCGTGACAATGAAGGACTCGATAGCCTGCGTTTTGCACATGTGCGTAAGCCGCGCTGTGCCAAAGAAGGCAAGAACGTGTCCCAGATGTTTTATGCGCGTCAGGGTATTATCACGCCAGAGATGGAATATGTGGCGATTCGTGAAAATCAGCGTCGTGAGCATCTACGTGAAATCACCAAGCAGCATCCGGGCCAGAGCTGGGGTGCTGCGATTCCTCAAGTGATTACCGCTGAATTCGTGCGTGACGAGATTGCCCGTGGCCGCGCCATTATCCCGGCTAATATCAATCACCCGGAACTCGAACCGATGATTATCGGGCGCAATTTCCTGGTGAAAATCAATGGTAATATCGGCAACTCTGCTGTTTCATCTTCTATTGAAGAAGAGGTGGAGAAGATGACCTGGGCGACCCGTTGGGGTTCGGATACCATTATGGATCTCTCCACCGGCAAGAATATTCATGAAACGCGCGAGTGGATTATCCGCAACTCCGCAGTTCCTATCGGTACGGTGCCGATCTATCAGGCGCTGGAGAAGGTGGATGGTGTTGCTGAAGATCTGACCTGGGAAATTTTCCGCGATACATTGATTGAGCAGGCCGAGCAGGGTGTGGATTACTTTACTATCCATTCCGGTGTGTTGCTGCGTTATGTGCCACTGACTGCAAAAAGGCTGGCCGGTATTGTTTCACGCGGCGGTTCGATCATGGCCAAGTGGTGCCTCTCTCATCACAAAGAGAATTTCCTCTACACCCATTTTGAAGATATCTGCGAAATCATGAAGAAGTACGATGTCTCCTTCTCTCTCGGTGACGGTCTGCGCCCGGGTTCAATTGCCGATGCCAATGATGAAGCACAGTTCGGTGAGCTGCGTACTCTGGGTGAGTTGACCAAAATCGCCTGGAAACATGATGTACAGGTGATGATCGAAGGGCCGGGTCATGTGCCGATGCATATGATCAAAGAGAATATGGAAGAGCAGCTCAAGCATTGTGATGAAGCACCGTTTTATACGCTTGGTCCTCTGACGACTGATATTGCACCGGGTTACGATCATATTACCTCAGGAATCGGTGCCGCCCAGATCGGTTGGTATGGTTGTGCGATGCTCTGTTATGTAACTCCGAAAGAGCATCTGGGACTGCCCAATCGCGATGATGTGAAAGCCGGTGTGATTACCTACAAGATTGCTGCTCATGCAGCGGATCTGGCCAAGGGACATCCGGGCGCACAGCAGCGTGATGATGCGCTTTCCAAGTCTCGTTTTGAATTCCGTTGGGATGATCAGTTCAATCTCTCACTCGATCCGGATACCGCACGTTCTTATCATGATGAAACCCTGCCCAAGGATAGCTCCAAGGTTGCGCACTTCTGTTCTATGTGTGGTCCGAAATTCTGTTCGATGAAAATCACTCAGGATGTACGTGACTATGCCAAAGAGCATGGTCTGGAAACGCGTGAAGCCATTGATGCGGGTATGAATGAGCAGTCTGAAGAGTTTATCCGGACCGGTTCAGAGATCTACCACAAAGCGTAACGGTCCACTCTCGAGCATCATACCAGCCTGAGCCATGGCTCAGGCTGGTATGCTTGAACGCTGAGCTCGTCTGAACTCTCTG
>Ga0316204_10002179_pt1 | contig 46217 bp, 47 predicted proteins | sample 6monrhotite_MG_2_FD_205661 | JGI IMG/M metagenome (GOLD analysis project Ga0316204, IMG submission 205661) | Microbial mat bacterial communities from mineral coupon in-situ incubated in ocean water Damariscotta River, Maine, United States -... | ecosystem: Environmental > Aquatic > Marine >... | reverse complement strand
GATTTAATGAAACGGTTTTCAGGCGTGGTGATCGAACGTCTCCAGTCGACACATCTTCAGCTCTTGGACATGTATGGCGCGAGCAAAAAGCCTACGACTTGATTAATACGACATGTTTGCGGCACAGCTGTTGTATATCGGATGACTAACCCCATGGGTGATATCGCCTGTTCGGCAGCAAAAAACCCTCTGCATGGCACGCCGTTAACCACGCATATCGAGAAATACAGCCGTAGGACTTACATTAATGAACTCTCCAGACCCCAAAAAACTAGGCACTGAAACTGCCCATAATATTTATCAACCCAAAGTCCATTCACTGGATATTTTCTTCAAACCCAAAAACGTTGCCGTGATTGGCGCCACTGAGACTGAAGGCAGTGTCGGGCGCACCACACTTTGGAATCTCATCAGCACTCCCTTTGGCGGCACGGTATTTCCGGTAAATCCCAAACGGCCCAGCGTGCTCGGTATAAAGGCTTATCCCAGCATCAAGGATGTGCCGGCGGAGGTTGATCTGGCTGTGATCGTTACCCGCGCCACAGCCGTGCCGGACATCGTGCGCCAATGTGCTGAGGTAGGTGTAAAAGGTGTAATAGTAATTTCAGCCGGCTTTAAGGAGCTCGGGCCTGAAGGCGTGGAATTGGAACGCCAGCTAATGGAAGAGGCACGCCGTGGCGGCATTCGCATCATCGGCCCCAACTGTTTGGGACTGATGTGTCCGCCAACTGGGATCAATGCCACCTTTGCAGCTGGCATGGCACGCCCCGGCAACGTTGGATTTATTAGCCAGAGTGGTGCGTTGTGCACAGCGGTGTTGGACTGGAGCTTCAACGAAATGGTTGGCTTCAGCGCCTTTATTTCCATGGGATCGATGGTTGACGTGGGTTGGGGCGACTTAATCAACTATCTAGGCCAAGACCCAAAGACTCAGAGCATTCTTATCTACATGGAATCAGTCGGCGATGCCCGCGCCTTCCTGTCAGCGGCCCGTGAAGTGGCGCTGACCAAGCCCATCATTGTGATCAAAGCCGGCCGCACTAGCGCCGGTGGCAAGGCAGCCGCCTCGCACACCGGGGCACTTACCGGCAGCGATGAAGTATTAGATGCCGCCTTTAGGCGTGCCGGAGTATTACGAGTAAATACTATCTCGGACCTATTCAACACAGCCGAGGTGCTGGCCAAACAGCCGCGGCCAAAAGGTCCTCGGCTCACCATACTCACTAACGCCGGCGGACCTGCCGTGCTGGCCACCGATGCCCTGGTTTCCGCAGGCGGTGAGTTGGCGGAATTGTCAGCTGAAACCAAGAATGCTTTAGATAGTTTTTTGCCGCCTCACTGGAGCCGCAACAATCCAATCGATATCCTCGGCGATGCAGATGCCGATCGCTACGCTAAAGCGCTGGAGGTGGCGGTACAAGACCCCAACAGCGACGGTCTTTTGGTAATTCTCACGCCACAGGCAATGACCGATGCTACGCAGACCGCTGAGTTGTTGAAGAAGTACGCCAAACAAGGCAACAAACCAATCCTTGCAACCTGGATGGGTGGCCCTGAGGTTGAGGCCGCCGATCGAATTCTCAATAGTGCAGGCATTCCTACATTTACCTATCCGGATATGGCGGCGCACGCCTTCCACTACATGTGGTCATATAGCTACAACCTAACAGCGTTGTACGAAACGCCGACACTGCCCTCTGGCACGGCAGACCGGGATAAGGTCAGTGATATCATCAATCATGCACGAGCAACTGGTCGAACCTTGCTCACCGAGCATGAATCCAAACAAGTCCTGGCGGCCTATGAAATCCCCACCGTCGCGTCGCAAATTGCAACCACTGCAAACGAGGCTGTTGCTGCCGCAGAAGCGATGACGTATCCGGTGGTTCTCAAATTGCATTCGGAAACTATCACTCACAAGACCGATGTCGGCGGCGTGCAGCTCAATCTGCAAGACGCTGATGCCGTTCAAGCTGCTTTCCAAACGATACAAGATGCAGTTATCTCAGTCGCCACGGCGAAGGATTTCTTGGGCGTCACCGTACAACCGATGATCCAGGACTACGGCTACGAATTGATCATCGGCAGCAGCATTGATCCACAATTTGGGCCAGTGCTTCTGTTTGGCCTTGGTGGCCAACTCGTCGAGGTATTCAAAGACAAGGCCCTGGCGTTGCCACCGTTGAACACAACGCTCGCCCGCCGCATGATGGAACAGACCAAAATCTATAGCGCGTTGAAAGGCGTTAGAGGTCGCAAGGCTGTCGATCTTGCCGCACTGGAAGCACTGATGGTTCGCTTCAGTTTTCTTGTCGTCGAGCAACCATGGATAAAAGAAATCGATATCAATCCGCTGCTGGCCTCCGAACAAGGATTAATTGCACTGGATGCACGCGTGGTTCTACACGATGCAGATTGCAAAGAAGAACAATTGCCGCAACTGGCCATTCTCCCCTATCCGATTCAGTACACCAACACATGCACCTTGAAAGATGGTCTGCAGGTTACTATTCGGCCCATTCGTCCGGAGGACGAACCACGCATCGTCCAATTTCATGAGACTCTGTCGGAACGTACGGTGTATTTTCGCTATCTGCAGATGTTGAACCTTACACAGCGCGTGGCCCATGAGCGTCTCACCCGAATTTGCTTCATCGATTACGCCCGAGACATGGCTCTAGTGGCAGAGCGAATAAACCCGGACAGCGGCGAAATCGAAATCGTTGCAGTCGCCCGTTTCCAGCGTGAACGAGACAAGGAGAACGCAGAATTCGCCATTGTCATCAGCGATGACGCTCAGGGCAAGGGACTAGGCAGCGAACTAATGCGGCAACTTGTGAACGTCGCTCGCGCAGAAAAAATTCAGCGGCTATCTGCTGAGGTGCATACCGAAAATATCGTAATGCAGCGCATCTGTGAAAAACTTGGTTTCAAAATTTATCGTGAACCAAAAGAATCAACGGTATATGTGGAATTAGTATTGGGCAAGCAATGATTTTTCGAAGGTCGCGGATTCAACTTCTAAGGGTCCCCAACAATATAGGGGTCTAATTTTACAGTATTGATCGTATCATACTGATATTAATAGACTTATTTGATGCGTTTTTTTCGGTCTGATGCATGCCTTTCCCTTAAATCAGAGTCAATATACCGGTCGGTATTTGCCATACTGGCGTGTCCAGCATCATCCCGCACATGTTCTCTAGGCCGAAATTTCACATCTTCAGATATGCCGGTATATCGTAACCAATGAACTGTCGCCGCTTTTAGATCAGAAGCATCATCTTCCATGACATCCTTTTTCATTCGCAAGAAGGCGTTGTCAAAACACCTCTGTACAATATATCTAATATGTCGCGTACTGGTTATTGAGCCCTTACCTTTAGATTTAGCAATTAACGGTATTTGTTCATCCTGGTTTGGTAAGGGGGATAAGTCTAAATGATTAGGTCTCTTTTAAGCGCTTTTAACATATCGTCACAGACCTTTATCGTACGATTTTTATTCCCTTTACCAATCACATGAAGCCACCAGTTGCTATCGTGATCTTTTCTGAAATCACTCATGACGGGCGTTGAGCGCCCATCTGCAACAAGTTCAGATATCCGTAAATACATTGCAAACAGGCAGCTCATGATGAACAAGGTGCGCTCATGTTCTTCAGGAGTCTCTGTAGCCAATAATTCAGCTGTTTCGACAACATAATCCCATTGAAGTGTACTAATGCGACGCACAATCGATTTATCTTGATCCTTACGAATAAATTTACTTTTTTGCCTAATTAAAGCAACTTGATTTGAGTCCAGCAGGCTTTCTTGAATCAGGTAGCCATAAAAAGAAGACAATACAGTGAATGCCGCTTTTATTGCAGCTTGTGACGGACAATACTGACCTGGTTCCGGCGTGCCACCATCATTAAACTGCGCTTTTGATACGGATACCACGAATGGACGCCATTCTTTATTAGCCAGAGGTTCGCCATTTATATTTTTAAAACGAGCTACGTTCTTAGTTCCAATCCATGCCTTAGGTTGGTTAAAACAAAACCGAATATATTTTTCAATACTTTCACGCTTAAGACTTAATATTGAAACCTGTTCAATCCGCCAGGCTCATTATTCTTGTCTATATGAGCACTCGCAGAGAAAACTTTTTGGTTAAATGGATTCCCAATAAAATTCAGATTGTCAATGATTGGAGCAGGAGAAATCCATTTTGGATTCATGGAGTCTTATTCACTATAGTTGCTAATTTAGAGTGGATTACAGGTAAAAATGTGGACTAATTCAAACATCCGACATTCACGAATATCGGAAATATTAGGGGTAAAACAGGTTATGGAATAGCTTTTAGTTAAGGCCGTAATCTAATAATATTGCCCTTCTCAATCGGCTAAAATTAGCCATGAGCGGCTGCCCTATAAAACCGGACATTATTATCGACGCTTTCCTGGCAGCATAAATGCACTACCTAAAAAACTACGCCGTGGCAAAAGGTCCGGACCTTCATATACACTTTTTACATCAGATATAGAATACACTGCAGTCTGATCAAGCTCTTTAATTAACTGGATAAGCGAGGGGACGTTGCGCCTTTTTTCAACAATAAGCAGCAGTTCAACCGGATTGACTTCCCCCATATCACCATCGAATGAAACTACCTTAAATCCCTTCTCACGTATTTTTTCTGCTAGGACATCACGATTGAATGATATGCAACGGACAAGTTCATCACCAATAGCAAAACGACTTTCAATCCAAATACCAACATAATTACCCACGGCAAAACCACTGGCATAGGCCAATGCAAGATACCACTGATCAAGGTTTGTCAAAACCTGGGCGGCTGCAACTAACCAGATAATGATTTCAAAAAAACCAATAAATGAGGCCATAAACTTGTGGCCACGAAATACAACAATTGTTCGAAATGTTCCAAGTGAAACATCAGCAACTCTGGCAAGAAATATCAGCGGGGCTAACAAATACGGATATTCAATTAATAATTCCGACATTACTACTCCTTGTTAATTACGATTGAAACATAACGATTTTAGTTACGCGACATCGTTGAATCGATACAACATCGTCAAGGTGATATCACCGCCCCCCCATCGTCGCGTCTGCTGATGTATCGATGTACTTGGCCCCGATAAAATACTGTTCGACTATGAATTCTTCGAAAACATTGAACGTCGTCCCAGCATCAATATCGCCTAATCCTTTGAGATGCGTCGCGTCGCTCTCTCCGCGGCCAGTGGCATAGTCGATGCTAGTGCTAAGTTTCAACTTGTCATCGTTCCTCAGGTAGATACCGGCAGCATCGATATAGTGAATAAATTAAAGCGTCATTGGCTAGCCAAGATGTGAACTGACCACATGACATTTCATCATTGCTGACTATCAGGTTGGCTTGAGCCACGCATACTTGGATGACCTCTTCTGCTAAGTCTACACCTAATCAACCTGCAAATTTTTTCTTAACTATAGTTGATATGATAGGTTTTCTCTTATGAATCGTCTTGAAGGAGATGCACATGAAACAACCAATCCTGAAATCCATATTGTTTTGCACCACGCTTGTCGCAAGCGGCCTTGCCAATAGTGCCGAGCCAGCCATTTATGCTGGCGGCGGTATCGGTAGCGCCAGCACTGAACTCACTGGTTACAAAAATGCCGGCAGCTATAAACTCTTTGCAGGAGCAAAAGCCGAAGGCTTTGCCATGGAATTAAGTTACGTCAATCTTGGGCGGTTCAAACAAAAGGCAGGCGGTGAAAACAGCTATACGGTTGATGGCGCCCAACTCAACGCCATGGCTGACCTGTTTATTAGTAAAGGTTTGTATGGTTACGGCAGCTTCGGCTTTTACAACTGGAACCTCGATGACAAACTGGCCGCAAGCGATAGCGGGACCAGCCTGACCCTCGGCTTGGGCATTAAAGTGCTCATGGGTAACAGCTTCGCAGTGCGCGGCGGCTGGGATCGCTATCAAGACATATCCGACAGCGATGTGGATATGCTCTCTTTAAATGGGGTTTACCAGTTCTAGAATAAAAATCTGGGCACACCTTGCAGCCGCAAAGGTGTGCCTTATACCGAGTGCTGTGAGGCAGTATATATTCGCCAGGCTGGGCCTTTGCCATCAACAAGCAGTTCATCCCAGCAAAGCTGGCCAGACAAATATCACGCCACAAAGCATCATTCAGCTCATTGCCCACTTCCTGTAACACCAAATACGGTTATCGCCGTGAAACCATAGCCCTGTTGTAAGATATTTACCTATGGCGCATTTGTCATACCTATTTCATTTTGCTGGCAATAATTATCTTCAAGGCATACTTTTCTAATGAGATGACGCGTTCATAAGTTGGCCAGCACAGCAGACACTATTTGGAACTCGTTTACCGCCATAATGTTTATGGGCGGACTGATGCTGCTTTTGGCCGCAGTTCTGGTGTTGATCAGCAGGCGCTTTGCAGTGCAGGAAGACCGCCGTATCACCCAGGTCGAGGAGATGCTGCCACACACCAATTGTGGTGCCTGTGGCTATCCTGGTTGTCGAGGCCCTGGTGTCGCGGCAAGTGCTGCCGGGCCAATGCAACGTTAGCCCGCTTGATGCCAAACAGAAGCTGGCGTCATTCTTGAACATGGATGTCGGCGCGACGGAGAAACAGGTCGCGCGCCTTGCCTGCCACGGCGGCAGCAACTCGCCCGTAACCGCGCCCACTATGCAGGCCTGTCCTCTTGTCAGGCTGCGACACAGGTCGGTGGTGGCTCTAAAGCCTGTACTTGGGGTTGTCTTGGTTTTGGTGATTGTGAAACCGCCTGTGACTTTGACGCGATTCAGATGGACTCATACGGCCTGCCACACGTCAACGAAGAGCTGTGTACCGGCTGCGGTGATTGCATCAAATCTTGTCCCAAGGATTTGTTTAGCCTTCAAGCCATCAGCCATCGCCTCTGGGTGGCGTGCAAAAATCAGGAGGCCGGTGACGCGTTAACAAAGACCTGCGAAGTGGCCTGCACTGCGTGTGGTCGCTGTGCCATGGATGCCCCCGAGGGACTGATTACGATGATTAACAACCTGCCACTGATCGACTACCGCCTGCCCCACGACACTCAGACACCCATCCAGCGTTGCCCGACGGGCGCCATCGTCTGGCTTGATGCCGATGGTTCGATCAAAAAAGGATACCAGAGTAAAAAGATCATTCGTCACCAACCCTTGCCGCTGACAGGCACGTGATACAGATAACAAACTAATCAATCATTCGAGGCTGTGATGTCAATCGACGTAGACAACATCAAGTATCCGGGAACCAGGGCAGCGATGGACGGCAACAGCGCTGTCATCAGCTGTGAACGCGAATCCACCGATGCCGCAGGCGCCTACCCCATTACCCCTTCGACGCAGATGGGCGAGTACTGGGCCGAGGCTGTCGCCGATGGCCATATCAATATCTCGGGCCGGCCGTTGATCTTTATCGAACCCGAGGGCGAACATGCAGCGGCGGCGGTGACAGCCGGTTTGTCCATGTCCGGCCTGCGCGCCACCAACTTTTCATCGGGCCAGGGCATTGCCTATATGCATGAATCACTCTATGCCGCGGTCGGCAAACGCCTCACCTATGTGCTCAACATGGGCACGCGCGCCATGACCAAATCAAGCCTCAATGTACATGCCGGCCACGACGATTATCACTGCTGTGATGACACCGGTTTTTTCCAGCTGTTTGCCAAAAATGTACAGCACGCCGCCGACCTCAACATCATCGCCCATCGCATTGCCGAGCTGGCGCTTAATCCCGGCATCTTCGCCCAGGATGGTTTTTTGACCACGCACCTGATCGAGTCACTGTTATTGCCGGAACGTGCCTTGATTGAAGAATATCTTGGCAGGCCAGAGGACATCATCAGCACACCCACGCCAGCGCAAAAGATGATCTATGGTGAAACGCGGCGGCGCATTCCGATCCTGTGGGACGTGGACAACCTCATCATGGCAGGCATCGTTGAAAACCAGGATGCCTATATGCAAAGTGTGGCGGCGCAGCGGCCGTTTTTCTTTGATCACATTGCCGCAATTGCCGACGCGGCCTTCGACGCTTTCTATCAACTTACCGGTCGGCATTACAGTGCGGTAATGGATTACCGCGCTGACGATGCCGACTATCTCATCGTCGCTCAGGGCAGCGTCATACCCAGCGCTGAGGTGGTGGCGGATTATTTGAGAGAAACACGCGGCCTCAAGGTCGGCGTGGTCAACCTGCTGATGTTCCGTCCCTTTCCCGGCGCGCAGCTGAGTCGTTTTCTCAAGGGTAAAAAAGGCATTGTTGTACTGGAGCGCGTCAATCAACCTTTGGCCGCCGATCTACCTTTAATGCGCGAGATCCGCGCCACCGTCAGCCAGTGTATAGAAAACGGCCTGGAGCAAATCCATCTGCCCTATCCCGATCTCGCCAGTTATGCCTACAGCCACATCCCGCTGCTTTACTCCGGCTGCTTTGGCCTGGGCAGTCGTGACCTGCAGGCAGAAGGCATTGTCGCCGCAGTGGAAAACATGCTGCCGAAAGGCCAGCATAAAAAACGCTTTTATCTCGGCATCGACTTTATTCGCAAACCTTCCCTCAGCCCCAAGCAGGAGATTCATCAACAGCAGATCGAAGCGGGTTATCCCGGCATTGCCGGGCTGGCCTTGCACGGTTCGGAAAACCCTAACCTCATGCCCAAGGACAGCATCACCGTGCGGCTTCATTCTGTTGGCGGTTGGGGTGCTATCGCCACCGGCAAGAATCTGGCCATGACCCTGTTCGATTTGCTTGGTTATCACATCAAGGCCAATCCTAAATACGGTGCAGAGAAAAAGGGACAGCCGACGACCTATTATCTGTCTGCCGCGCCGCAACCGATTCGCATAAATTGTGAATATAACTTTGTCGACGTGATTCTTTCGCCTGACCCATAAGGGTGTCTCCAGTACTCGTTAAAGAGTTGTCCCGTCCATGGGCCAACTCCACTCCGTTCTTCGACAGCTCATTTAGGCCTCGGCCGTCCTCGTCACCTCGCTATCGCGTCGGCTCTCAACTGACTGACGGAGCTAGTAGCGACTGTGCACTTTCTGCGAAAGATGCCCACGTCTCTCTGGCTCCTACCGAGGGCTTGTGATACCCCGCTCGCGATTGTATCGCTCTCCATGTACCACGGCGCAGGATGCAGGCATCGTCGGCCTTGGCGGCGCAGCCTTCACCGCATGCAGAACTCGCTATCGATACCTTGCTCATCAACGGCGCGGAGTGTGAACCCTACCTCACCACCGACCATCGCGTCATGCTGGAACAGAGCGCCGACATTATGCTGGGCATTCGTTACGTGTTGAAGGCCACCGGTGCAAGGCACGCCATCATCGCCGTCGAAGCCAACAAACAAGATGCGGCTGATCTATTGAATGCCGCTGTTACAAAAGACTTACCGGTGCACGTGGAAGTGCTGGCGATGAAGTATCCGCAGGGTGCGGAAAAGATGCTCATCAAGGCTCTGCTCGGGCGCGAAGTGCCAGTGGGGCAACACGCCAGTGCCGTCGGTGTCGTCGGCATCAACGTGGCGACCTGTGCCGTGATTGGCCGACTGCTGCCTCATGGACGCGGCATACAGGAACGGGTGATTACCATCAGCGGGCCGGCCATGAAAAGGTCCGGTAATTTTCGCATAGCCATCGGCACACCGGTGCGTTTTGCACTGGAGTATCTGGGTATCAGCGACGACCTGAGCCAGGTCTTCCTCGGCGGACCCATGATGGGCAATGCCCTGCCCAGTCTCGGCATTACCATCACCAAAGGCACATCGGGGCTGATCGCCTAAAGCGAAAAAGAGACCGGCCCAAGCGCCAAGGTTTACCCTTGCATCCACTGCGGTGCCTGCGTCGATGCCTGTCCCATGTTGCTTAATCCATCACAGTTGGGGCTACTGGCAAAACAACAACAATACGCCGCTATGGATCAGCAACATCACCTGCGCGACTGCTTTGAATGCGGCTCCTGTACCTACGTCTGCCCTTCACACATTCCGTTGCTGCAATATTTTCGCAGCGCCAAGGCCTATCTGAAAAAGAACCGGGCGGCCTGATGACAGCGTTTAAAAAGACACTACTGATCAGCCCCTCACCACACATGTCCAGCAGGGCCAGTGTCGACAAGATCATGTTTCAGGTAACGATGGCCCTGCTGCCGACGCTGTTGTTTGCTGTGTACGTGTTCGGCCTGGCAGCCCTGATGATCATTATTGTCGGCACGGTTTCCTGCCTGGCAGTGGAACACTTCTGGTGCCGTTTCAACGGCGAGAAAACCAGCATCAGCGACGGCTCAGTTGTGATCACCGGACTGCTTTACAGCCTGACCCTGCCGCCGGGTCTACCGCTGTGGATGGTCTGCCTCGGCGCCGTTGTCGCCGTGGCCCTGTTTCAAACCAATCGCGACTACAATCTAATTCAGTCACTGGTGTTTGCGGTGGGTGCCGGCCTGGGTTTTACCCTGGCCTTGTCGTTGATGGCCGGACTGCGGGAAAAACTGGCGCTGACCGATACGCCGGCGTTGGTTCAAGGCACCGCCATTACCTTGATGATCGCAGGAATATTGTCTTTAACATTTATGGGCTTTGCCGGACTGGGAACATAACAAACTGCAGGATACAACCATGCGCTTACAAGACTACGATACTGAAACCCGTTACCAAGCAAGCTTGCTCGAGAGCCATCGCATTACGGCGGTACAATCGCCGGACGATGTGCGCGAACTGACACTCGAAATCTCACAGCGAGATTTCCATTTCGCTATCGGCCAGAACGTCGGTGTGCTGGTACCAGGCCCTCACGCATTTGGCCATGAGGCACACTTTCGTCTCTACACCATCGCCGATATCCCCGCCGCCAGCGCGACCGGCCATTATTTGAGGCCTTGTTGCCACTAATCTATCTTTACACTATGCCGCTTTGATTCCACCAACTTGGGCAGGGTCAATTCCAACACTCCATCCTTGAAGCTGGCCTTGACCTTGGTACCATCAACCTCGGCAGGCAAAGGCAGAGTTCGCACAAACTCACCACTGCTCATTTCACGACGATGATACTCACCCTTTTCTTCAGTTGCTTCATGTTTTGTTGAGGCACGGAAGGTGACTGTATTGTCTGTCACCTGAACATCGACATCCTCTTTTTTGACGCCTGGCAGCTCGGCCTTGACCAACACCTCTTTATCCCGGTTGATTACATCGACTTTTGGTGTGCGGCCTTCAAAAGGTTCTGGTATACCACCCCAGCCAATCTTCATGGGCGGCATAAAGTTGCGCGGCCATGAGCGGTCAAAAAAACTGTCAAACATATGTTCCATACCTTCGAAGGGTGACAATGCTCGTCTACGATGTACCTGCACAGCTTTGTCAGTTGTTTTATTGACCCCTTTTTTTTCTTCCTTGGACATGACTGTCTCCTATATATGATTGTTTTCTTACCCGCTCCCACCCAAATTATTGACTATAAAGCGATTATTTCAAGGTGTTTCATCAACCGGAAGAAATAATTTTTTCGCCACAATAAAATTGTTGAGTGACAGTCAAAAAAACATAAATTGTTGCGGCATAATAAATCCGTCAGAATTTAGAATCGAAGCCGCAAGCATGCATCTCTTGCGCGATCTCATCAAATTGCTCAGCCGTTTCTTACATAATCGGCGATGTGTTTGCTTCGGGGTCTGGTGGACCAAGATTATGTCGCTATTGATCTTTCATAGCTAACTCCATAATAATCAAGAGCATCCGATTTTACTCCATGCTCAGGCGATACCATTTTCAAATTCAAATCGTAGGCAGACATCAATCCGATAGACTTGGGGCCAGTATGTACGACCACCAAGGCGGGAACACAACAACTGATACCACGAGGATGGCCCGGCTTATAAAAATCCACATCCACTATCTGCCCCTTATCTAGAACCACATTGGGACATTCAATGCCCAAGCCGTCCCGACTCATATCAACCGTCTTAACGGTGGCAACAACATGCCCCTCCTGAACCAACCTGACTGAAAGCCCAATAGGCTCTCGCACGTGCAAGCGCTGCTCCATCTCAACCCCCTTTTTGAGTAAACGAGGCATTGATCTGACTCTCGGCTTGAAGCCAATCACCCAGCTCGTCACCTGAACTAAAATCACGCTGTTCGGCGAGATAATAAGCGGCCTCGCTAATCATCTGCTGACGCTCAGCACCCATAACAATCGCTGACTTTGTCGGTTGTTGTCCACCCGTCTTTACAGTTTTTTTTGCAGATGATGGTTTCTTCGAATTAGACACTATTAGCCCCCTTGCGATAATAAATTTGCAACCAAAAAAAATCGGAACCGCTTACATCTGCAATAACTATAGAACTTATTTAGCCACTTCACCGATAATATGGATAAAAAACTGCCATCTATTTAAATCAGCCGCAGGATGACGACACACCTTAATCATTACCTCACATCACGCCCATGCCTTCCATGCCTGCACCAGCCACTGGCTTTTCCTTTGGCAACTCTGCGATAGTGACCTCTGTCGTGATCATTAATCCTGCTATCGATGCAGCGTCCTGTAAGGCGACGCGTACAACCTTGGTAGGATCCAGAACACCCATTTCCATCATGTCACCATATTCTTCCGTCTGAGCGTTATAACCATAGTTGGCACTATTTTCCTTAACCTTGCTGACGATCACTGAAGCCTCCTTGCCAGCATTGGCGACTATCTCACGCATGGGCTGTTCCATCGCTCGCAACACGATCTTGATGCCTATATCCTGATCGTGGTTCTCTCCCTTCAGCCCGTGTGTTTGCAATGCCTGTAGCGCACGAATCAAGGCGACACCGCCGCCCGGGACGACACCTTCTTCGACGGCGGCACCAGTTGCATGCAGGGCATCGTCAACGCGATCCTTTTTCTCTTTCATGGCCATTTCCGTGGCGGCCCCGACCTTGATCACCGCAACACCACCAGCCAGCTTGGCCATGCGTTCCTGGAGTTTTTCCTTGTCGTAGTCCGAGCTGGCCTCATCAATCTCCTTACGCAACTGTGCAACACGGGCGTCGATATCCGCCGACTTGCCTCCGCCATTGACAATGGTGGTCGTGTCTTTGTCGACCACCGTCCGTTTGGCTTATCCCAGATCATCAAGTGTGGCCTTCTCAAGGCTGAGGCCTAATTCCTCGGAGATCACCGTGCCACCGGTGACAATGGCGATGTCTTGCAGCATCGCTTTGCGTCTATCGCCAAAGCCTACGGATATTCGATAGCTTTTTGTCATAGAGAAGCACGTAAGGTTCATCCAATTCTGCGCACATCTCATCTGGTTTATTGATGAAATAGGGCGACAGATAGCCGCGATCAAACTGCATGCCCTCGACCACCTCCAGCTCGCTCTCAAGACCAGAGCCCTCCTCCACCGTAATCACTCCCTCCTTGCCGACCTTGACCATGGCATCGGCGATGATCTGACCGATGGAGGCATCCAAATTGGCGGAGATGGTGTCGACCTGGGCGATGGCCTTGCTGTCTTCACAAGGGATGCAGATCGTTTTCAGTTCATTGACCATGGCATCCGTGGCCATGTCGAGGCCGCGCTTAATGTCCATTGGATTCATGCCAGCGGCAACCGCCTTAAGGCCTTCCGTAAACATGGACTCCGCCAGCACTGTCGCGGTGGTGGTGCCATCACCGGCCAGCACTGATGTATGAGCGGCCACGTCCCTCACCATCTGCGCGCCCATGTTTTCAAATTTGTCCAGCAGCTCTACCTCCTTGGCAACGGAGACGCCGTCCTTGGTCACGGCTGGGGCGCCGTAGGGTTTTGAAATTACGACATTGCGCCCCCTAGGTCCCAAGGTGGCTTTCACTGCCCGGGCAAGAATACTGGCCCCACGGGCCATACCTTCCCTAGCCTCAGAACCGAATGCAATCTATTTTGCTGTCATCGCTATTTTCTCCGCAAAAAACCAATAGTTGTTGCCAATACATCCACGTCTCAACTACCGCCGAAATGTCTGACTTGCGCATCACCAGCAGTTGTTCATCATCTATTTTGATTTATGTGCCATCATGCTTGCCAAACAGAACCTCATCTCCAGCGCCAGTTCGGCCAGGGCATCGAACCCCGTCAGTAAAGGAAGGATGCGGCGTTACAAGACCACCCCGGGGTTGCCCGCTCATTGCTCCAATGCCGCGATACGATTTCGCAGCGCCTCCACCTCTTCCAATAACTCCAACGCCAATGCCGCACCGGCCAGATTAAGTCCAAGATCCGACTCCAGGTGCTGAACAATTCGCACCCGGCGCAGGCAATAACCACGGAATTGCCAGTGTGTTTTATCCTTACCTCCTACCGGCTCAATCACCCCTTCTTCCACCAGAGCCAAAATCCATTCGGCAGGTTTACCACAGGCGCGGCTGAGTTCGGCCAGCGTGAACACGGTGTTTTCTTCAATTAAAATGCCGGTTAATACGGATTGATTGCTCATGTCCTATACCCCCATGCCCTTACGTGGATTGAAAGCCAACTTATCGGCCATCTCTTTGTAGAGTGCCTTGGCCTGATCACTATCCGCTGGTGGCACCAACACAGTCAGCGTCACATAGATGTCACCCGCGGGCGTGCCTGGGATACCACGCCCTTTAAGACGGAGTTTAGTACCGCTGTTTGAACCAGCAGGAATTTTAAGATCTACCGTGCCTGCCGGAGTAGGCGTCTTCACCGTAGCCCCGAGCGCCACCTCCCACGGTGCCACGGGTAATTGCATATATAGATCGCGTTCCTCGACTCGGTACAGAGGATGAGCTTGAAAATGAATTTCCAAATAGAGGTCGCCCTTCCTCCCTTGCCCCATGCCAGCAGATCCCTGCCCTGTGAGGCGGATCTGTTGTCCATCTTTAATTCCCTTGGGGATTTTCACCTTCAGCGTTCGATTGACGACGCGCATTTGGCCGTTTTCATCCAGCTCGGGCGATTGCAGGCTGATGCTACGAGTCGCACCATGAAAGGCATCATCCAACTCCACCACCACCTTGGTATGGTGATCCTGACCATGGGCATTGAACTGCGCAGCATGCGCCTGATGACCAAACAGCTCTTCAAAAAAGTGACTAAACCCAGCACCGTCCGTGCCGGTAAATCCTCCACCGCTAAACTCAAAACCGGAATCCCAATTTGGTGGCGGGTGAAATTCCTGACCGGATTTTACATTGGCGTCCAGCCGGTTATAGGCCGCCCGCTTTTCCGGGTCTTTAAGCACCTCATAGGCCTCAGCTGTTTCTTTAAACATCGCCTCAGCATTCGGCTCTTTGCTGACATCAGGATGATACTTACGCGCCAGTTTACGGTAAGCGAGTTTAATCTCATCCTGTGAGGCATCGCGCTTAAGCCCCATAATCTTGTAATAGTCTTTGTACTCCACAGGCAGCTCCGTGTTGTGGGGTGATGCAGCATCACATAACGTAATGCCACCCGATTACTCATATGCAAGAGTAGGACTCATTCACTAGTTTAGTTCTGTTTCAGCGTATTTGAAATCGTAATTGCAGTCTGGTTGGTGCCGAAACGCCCTCAAAAATCATAGCTTCCTTTTACACCGCCTCCACGCCGATAGACTTTATCCGCCACCTCGTAGACCCCGTGCAGTGCCGAAGGCCTTCAAAAATTCAGGTTCGGCGTTATTCATCACTGGATAACGCCGTTTGAGGGTGGTTGTTTGCAGGAAGTAAGCTCCCGATAGTGTCGCCACCACACTTTCAATCTGCATCAGGCTCAGTCGAAGCACACCCATATGGCAGTAAGCGCCTAAGTGATGCGCGTACATTGAGAGCATACGTAATTGACGTATTATTTTTTTCAAACCTTGGAATCAAAAAGGCTCGTGCAACAATAAAATCCAAAGAGGAAGGACAAATATGACGCTTCTCGCCATTCTCACACTACAGGAAAAAAGGCAGTTCGACCTTCCACCCACGTTTAATCAGGACGAGCGTACCGTGTAATTTTCACTGACCCCTACCATGAAAAGACTAGTGTCTCGTATGGAAAACAATAACACTCGAGTCGGATTACTGCTTCAACTAGCCTATTTTCGAGCAAACGCTAGATTCTATCCTGTAGACAGCTTCAAGAAGCGGGATATTCAATACATTCAGGCGTTGTAGCAATGCAAAAATATCAATTTAAACAGATATTTGTTGGCCTAGTCGATCTATGCTGGAAACATCGTATCAACATCCCTACCTATACGGAGCTTAATGAAATCATTACTGGTTGTTTCAATGAAACCAAATCATCAATACTGACTGAACTAGAAGCGTTGCTAACTGATCAACAATGCCAGCAACTAGAAACTCTTTTATCGCCGGGCATGAAAATTGGGCCTCTATCTCAGCCTGGCATTACTGAGTTGAAAAAGATCAATCAGGGATTACGACCAGGCGAAATCCAGGAAAATATTAAAACCCTGTCGGTCATTAAAGAACATTTTTTGGAATATGAGGCAACATTCCAATCTTTACCGTTAGGTGAACAAGCGACAGGATATTATGCAACATGGTTTGCAAAAGCGGACTATCAGCAATTAAGCCTGTTCCAAAACAGATACAAAGTTTATCTGCATCTGCTTTCGTTCATCAAACACCAATTCTATTTTATTAATAATTTCACGAAAGCATGATGTGGCCAAAACGAACAGCTTAGAATTACGTGAAAGCGTAAGCAGAACATGGGGGAAATTTTATTAGGCACTTAGCCCAAGCTAACCATTTAGCTTTAATAATCGTACCTCACTCAGAAAAACAAAGAATGCAGGCACCAGGAACAACGAGGCGATAGTCGCCGTTAACAAGCCAAAGGCCAGACTGGCAACCAGTGGAATAAGTATCTGTGCCTGGGTGCTGGTCTCGGTTAACAATGGTAATAAACCAGCAAGCGTGGTTAAGGATGTCAGCATAATGGGGCGGAAACGATCTTTAGCTGCTTGCCACCCTGCTGTTTTCACATCAATACCTTCACGCAGTCGTTGCTTTACAAAATCTACCAGCAGGATATTGTCGTTCACAACCACGCCAGCCAGCGTAGCAAAACCGACCATGCTCGGCATCGTAAGATCCAACCCCATCGCCATATGCCCCCAGACGACACCGATGAAACCCATGGGAATGGCGAGCATCACGGCCAAGGGTTGAATGTAACTACGGAACTGGAATACCAAGATCAAATAGACGCCAATCAAACCGATGAGCAGATTGCTTTGCAGTGAGTTTCCTGTCTCGGCGGTCTCTTTGTCCTGGCCCTGGGAGACAATGCTGATATCAGGATAACGCTCCTTCAATGTGGGCAGGAAGCGTTTAAACAACAGCCCCATCACTTCGCGGGCATTGGCTTGGTTAGTATCAAGACTTGCCTGTATGGTAACGGTTCGTTCGCCGTTAATCCGATGAATACGGGCGTAGCCACGCTGCTCTTCAATCTCAGCCACCGCGTTGAGAGGGACAAGGGTGCCGTTAGGGGCGCGTAGTCTGAGTGATAGCAGATCTTCCAGGCTGTCTCGATCTGCATTACTCAGGCGAACAGTCACGGCGTAGTTTTCATAGCCCCGCAGCACCTCCAGATGGGTGTTGCCATAAAGCGCTGATCTCAACTCGTCCGCCACATTCTGGGCTGTGATTCCAAACACCCCGGCGGTCTCTTTCAGGCTGACTTGAAATTCTGGTTTTCCTGAACGCAAATCATCAGAGATATCCGTTACGCCATTGATGGTGGCCAAAAAGATTTGGATTTCGTTAGATGCCGCTTTAAGTGTCTCCAGATTGCGTCCCTGAATCCGAAGGTCAACCGCTTTACCGGCAATGCCCCGTTCCTGGTCGGTAAACTTCAAGGCAATTACATCCGGTAGTTCGCCAACCAGTTCACGCCAGCGGTTTAACATCTCATCAATTGTGCCGCTGCGTACACCGGCAGGCAGCAGGTCGGCACTGACTGTGGCAACGTGTGGTCCGTTTTCTTTAGCATCCACATTCGAATTAAACAGGACGGAGATGTTTTGTACCAAGGCCTGGCCTTGGGATTGTTTGAGGGTGAACTCTTTATCCATAGTCTGTAGCGCATCAACCAAGTGATCGACCACCTCTTCAGTGTGGGCCAAGGGGGTGCCTTGGGGCAGGATAATGCGCGCCTGGATAACATCGCTCTCCAGATCAGGAAAGGCCTGGTACTTAAGCATGCCAGCGGGAATGGTAGCGAAAGAAACCAGCACCAGAAATACCATAATGCCGATGGATGTTTGCGGATGTCGTGTCACCTTTGCCACGACGGGTAGGAAGAAACGATCGCGCACCTGTTCAAAGCCATTCTGAAATTTTTGCTGAAAGCGTGAACGGCCCTCTTTCTCAAAATGTTGCATGGAGTGATGCAGATGCGCAGGGAGTATCAGAAAGGCCTCCACCAGACTGACCAACAAGGCAAGCAATAGCACCACGGGAATGTATTTGAGTACATCGCCCATCTTGCCGGAGAGCAGTGCCAGCGGGGCCACAATCATGGCGGTGGTTAAAAATGATGAGAGCACACCGGGCATCACTTGGCGCACCCCCTCTACGGCGGCTTCCAGTGAATTCTTGCCCTTTTTCAGTTGAGCCGCGATGTTTTCTGAGATAACAATGGCATCATCCATCAACAGACCAATGGCGACAATAAGCCCCACCAGGGTCATCATGTTCAGGCTATAACCCAGGGCATGCATGGCATACACCGCGCCGAGGATGGAGACCGGCAGGCCCATGGTGACCCAAAAACTAAAACGCAGCGAAAAGAACAGCCACATGGTCAAAAACACCAGCAGCAGACCTTGGATACCGTTGTTGGCGAGGATGCGCAGGCGATCACGAATGTTGCTGGTGACATCGGAGCTGATCTGCAATTCAATGCCCCGTGGTGCCATGGCCTGCTCACGGGCCAGCCCCTCTTGTATCGCCTCCATAACCCTAAGACTGTCTTGGTCATAGGTCTTGGAGATTTCCAGCAGTGCTGCACGTTTGCCGTTGAACAGCACTTTATCTTCGGGCCGTTCAAATTCTGTACTGATATGGGCAATCTCACCCAGACGAATCCGGCCGCCTTTTTCACCGGATACAACCACCAACTCGGCCAGCTCATCCACCGTCTTACGTTGGCCGCTAAAACGAACGATGATGTCACCCGTTTGGGTTTGCAAAATACCGGCTGGCAGATCCAGGCTTTGGCGCTCAATAGCCGCGCGGATATCCGAGAGGGTCACGTCATAACGTTGTAGGGCGGCTACGGGCAACTCAATCTGCAGGCTTTGCTCTGAAAAGCCCTGGATGCGGATTTGGGCAATGCGCCGATCCCGCTTCAAGCGCTCTTTAACAGCTTCGGCATAGGCCTTGAGCCCTTGGGGAGAGATATCGCCGGTAATTGCAATGCTGGCCACATTGGCGGTTCGTTCGAGCTTAATGATCGAAGGCTTTTCAACCTTGTCGGGAAAGCCGGTAATGGCCTCAACCTGTGACTTTATGTCATCAAAGAAGGTCTCCATCTCAGCGCTTTCATACCTCTGCGCGGTGGCGATGGCGATATTTTCCCGCGCATCACAGCGCACCTCACTTAAGCCGGCAACACTATCCAGGCTATCTTCAATACGCTGGCAAACACTCTCCTCAACCTCGGCGGGGGTTGCCCCCGGGTAGCTGGCGCGAACCTCCACCTCGGTGGCAGGGATCACCGGAAAGGTGTCACGTTGCAATTTGGGCAGTGCGGTGAGGCCCAGGATAAGAATCGCTGCCATCAGCACATTAGCGGCAGTTGGGTGACTGGCAAAATAACGAATCATTGTTTGGCGCTCTTACCGGCCGCCATCTCCATCTGTTGTCTGCCACGCTTATCTTCCAATGGCGTTAGCAGCATGCCCTCGACAACCGTTAACAGATCAGAGGTGACGATACGCTCACCCTCAGACAAACCTGCGGCAATCACGCTATAGCCTTGTTGCGAAAAGTCGACCTTCACTTTGCGCTTCTCCAGGCGCGAGTCGCTATTCACCACATAGAGATACCCATCATGCACTGCACTTCTGGGAACCACTAGTTGTTGCTGGATGGAGGGTGATCTGAGCTCAACTTCCACAAAGGTGTCACGTAACAATGGCGGGCGCTCACCGGGACGCGCTAAGGCATAGGGACTCTCGACCTTTACAATCACCCCCAGGCTTTGGGTTAGCGGATCGATGCTGCCGGCAACCCGGTCAACTACGGCGGGCCACTCAACCGTATGGCTTGCGGTCTTCAGTCGAACCACGGCCTGCAACTCGGTCGCACCGGCACGAATATCAACCTTGCCCTCGCTGGCGATATTGCGCACCAGGGGCCGCAAGATACCCACTGAAAATTGAGCCTCAATTTCTGCCAGCTCAAGGCCATCAGCGGCAAACATCAACTGCCCCTTATTGGCATACTGGGCGGCGCCAATATCAACCTTGGTAATCCGCACCGCAAACGGTGCGCTAACCTTGGTACGTGCCAGATCAAGTTTGGCGGCATCACGCTGAGCGACAAGTGCCTGATATTCAGCACTAATCAAATCGAGTGAGTTTTGGATGGTTTCGAGCTGGGTCTGTCCGGCGAGAACCTGCCTCTCAGTGCTATCTAATGTGGTTTTGGAAATCGTTCCCTTGGCTGCCAGCTTTTTCTGGCGCTGGTGTTCTGTTTGCAGCAGCGCCAAATCCTTCTTGGCAATCGCCAGACTGTCAGCGGCACTCTTCTTTTTGACTTCCGATGCCCGAAGTTGAGCTTCTGCCTGAGCCAGTGTCAGACGATAGTTTGCATCTTCAATGCGCAACAGCTCCGTGCCTGCCTCAACCACATTGCCATCGCGCAGCTCACCGGCAATCCAAACCACCTGGCCCGATATCTCAGCCACCGCCTCCCATGTTTTGCCCGGGGCAACTCGGCCAAAGCCCGTCGAACGAGGGATGACATCCAGCATTGGCACAAGCATTGACCGAACTTTTAGTGGATGTTCTTTTACCTGAGTGGTTTGCGGCGGCTTTTTTGTCAAAGGTGCAGCGATAATAAATGCCACGCCTAGCAGAATGGCGACCACCATTCCAACGCTGCGTTTCCATTTGGCGATTGATACCCGCTCACTCATAAACTCACCCCTTTGTTCATAGGTTACTTGTTATCAATTAACATTTAATCGCAAGTTGGATGGAATAGCGAGCCAATTTCAGCGCATAATAATGGCCTCGTTTTGCATGAAGAGGTAAAGCCTGTTAATCATAAAATGTGTGTACGGTCGTATAACCTAAATACGTGATTTACGCTAAGGATTTTCGGTGAAAAACGTAATGTTATGCTGTTTCTGAATGAGGCATATAGATGAATAACGATAAAGAAAAAGACCACTTTGGCGAACCTGGACATGAACTAGCAAATAAGTTTGAGGCATTCCACCTCAGATAAGAAGCAGAGTAATGACACACGCAACCAAACCTAACCTAACCATCCATTACGCCAACCCATGCTTGAAGACATGACGTTGTGCAAGCTTTCACCTAAGACTCAAAAGGCTTACTTTCGAGGCGCGGTGAACTTCACCCGTTTTCTTGATCCATCCAACATACTTCGTCTTCGTATTTGAATTCACTATGGCAAGTACATTGCCAAGCCCCATATTCAAGTAGTGCCCGACTGTCTGAAAGATTAAGCATTGACCACAACATAGAAGTTGTCACGCCTGAGTAATTCAGGCATGACAAACCTGCACTTAACGATCGAACTGCACCATATGGATTTTTACATTTTTACGCCCAGGAGGTGTAATTTGGTGATAAATAGTCACAGGTGTCTTGGTCAAATATGCTTCTCGCAAGGTTTCTGAAATGATGACATTAACAGGAGGCGAATCGTCATGCATACGTAAAGTAAACACCATGCCCGGCTCGCTATCGAGAGTAACAAACACCTCGGCATCAATCCTCTCCCTATCGCGCCCAAACTCCAGCCCCTGAACTTGCACGCGATAAAGTGTCAGTTCACCTTTAGACTCAATCGAGTGGGTATCTGGTACCGCCAGCGACTTAGGTGTGTCGGCAAGTACAATCGGTGCCAATATCGCTAGTGAAAACACCATCATTAATTTTCGCATTATAGATTTCATCGTTCGCTCTCCTTGTTGAAAATAAATTTCAGCCTTCTTTGGCCTTGGATTTAATATAGAGCGTTAAGATAAAATGAAGATGAAAAACAGCTCAGGCTTAGAGATAGTACAAAAGGAAAGGCAATGTCACTCATAATATCAAGTAGCACAGCAATTAAAAAAACTGATGCGGGTGCTAGAGTGACGGCAGTGCCACTAAAATACTATTGGAGAGTTTAATTTTTCATAGGCCGCAGTTGCAGCGGCCAATACCCATAAAGCAACAAGGTTTACAACAACACAAAAACACCTTTCCCGTCATACCCTAAATAGAAATAAGAATGGACATTACAGCTCGAGGCGACAGCTGCACCCCGAATAGTTGCTGAGCTTACATGCTATTGGCTGGCTGTTTAATGCTGACTGCGCCTCTCAGGTCACCTAGTTTATAGCCGTCGGCCTGATCGTGTGGATACCTTTGCTGAAGTATAGTCTTCACTGCTTCGGGAATGTCAGATTTACTACCATGACAAATTAAGCACTGTGGCTTCACACCAATGGCCTTCATAAAACAAAATACTTTCCGTTTGGCTCAATGACCAACACCGAGTAAACTATGTTTTGCATCGACTCCCCCAAGAATGACGTATGAAAAACATCCATCATGTCAACTGAGGCAGCTGAAAAAACTATCACCATAGGGCTTATTCTATCTACACTTTATCTTTTAATTTTACCTTAGCATGAGATATGATTAATAAATCCATCGTGAATTATTTGCTTTATATTGCGATATCTATTGTGATTGTTTCTATATTTGCCACGATTCAACTCCGTTATTTTATTGGCGAATTAGCGAATACCTCGATGTACACCATCCCTGTAATCGTAGGCACAATATTTGGTGCCATACTTGCAAGAAGCCAACAACTAAGTAAGCAACTAAAAGAAGCCGCCAATACTGATTCTCTGACAAAGCTGGGCAATAGGCGCTCGTTTATTGCAGGAATAAACTATGAGATTTTAAAAAGCAAAAGGTATAAATCTCAGTTCTCTGTCATTCTTGTCGATGTCGATAATTTCAAACAGGTCAATGATGTTAATGGTCACCAAACTGGCGATAGCGTTCTCTATGAACTTGCGTTAGCCCTTTCTGAATCATCTCGATCAAGTGACAATTGTGCAAGATGGGGAGGCGAAGAATTTATTATTCTGCTACCACATACCAATATTTCCCATGCCTATGAAAAAGCTGAACAACTACGCCAGATAATTGAACAACGCCATTTTTCAGAAGTCGAACATATTACCTGCAGTTTTGGGGTTGCTGAGTACATTGACCAAGACGATACCTATGAAGAGATTGTGCACCGTGCCGACGAGGCATTGTACCGAGCAAAGGATGGCGGCAGAAACAAAGTAGAAAAAAGCGAAGGATAATCAAATATTTTGGTATTCATCGCACCTAAAGAATTTTTGAATTGAAGTATCGCTGCATTAACAGCAGTCTTATACCTCAAACACCATTAAAAATTTATTTGGAGAACTATTACATGAAAAACATGATTATCAAGAGCGCCCTGACATTATTTGTCATGATGTCTTTTGGGTGGTATGCGCAGGCTGAAGACATTTCGGCTAGCCTGAAAGATGTGAAAAGCATCCGCCATCCGGCCACGAATCGCTATAGCTCTGGACAACCTGAACCAGACTCATTTTCAAATTTTGCACAGGCGGGTGTGCAACACGTCATCAATTTGCGCCCACCGGCTGAGACACCAGACATAAATGAAGCTGCACTTGTTACCAAAGCAGGAATGGCTTATTACAATGTGCCTATTAGCGGCGCCAATGACCTTACACGCGACAACGTTGTTTTGATCGATAAAATACTACAGAAAATTGACAATGAATCAGCGTTACTACACTGCTCAAGCAGTAATCGGGTTGGTGCCATCATGGCATTAAGGGCCGCATGGCTTGAGAATGCTACGTCGGATGAGGCGATTAAAATCGGTAAACAATGGGGATTGACGCAACTCCAACCGAGCGTGGAAAAGCTGTTGATGCAATAGTGGGAAGCCGCCGGCTAAACTGCACAAAAAATGAACAAACGCTAAGTGCCCCGAATTTTGTAATAAGCGCATCAAAACCCTTGAGGGTTCGATGCGCTCGCGTAGCGCAAAGATATAATTCTTTCAGAAATTAACGTCCTTGGCCGCCACCTGGCCCCATACCATCTCGCGGTCTCATACCACCGCCTGAACCTATACCATCTCTTGGCCTCATTCCTTCCTCTGCTCCCATCCCACGATGAGATCCCATGACTGGCGGTTCATCCGGCAATGTTACGCCCTGTTTTTTTGCCCGCTGGGTCATTTGCTTGTGATGTTCCAGTCGGATCATCTCTCTTTCTTTAGCCGTTTTTGCAGCCTTGATCAAGTTACGATATTCGTTACGTTCCTGCTCGGTCATTAATTGGCTACCGTAAACCTGAACTTGGTCATGCATTTGCTCTTTTTCATGGCTTCCCGCCCATGAAAACGATACCGGCAACAACAATGCACAACTTATGGCGGAAACAATAATCTGTCTTTTCATCATGAAACCCCTTAATGTTTGATTACTGAAAAGAACGGTGGCCTATTCCCTGCTTACCGCTCAGTATTGCCTCAAGAATACTCATATGAGGACTTTGCTTCACCACTTCTTGCTTCAAAAAAAGTACCTGGCACGTATATCCAGTTTTGCCTCGCTGATTTTCTCACCAAACTAGCTACTAGAATTTCCATACCAGAGACTGAGTCGAGTACGAAGCTCTACGTTCTCAACTCCAGTGTAGCTGAATTCTGGAATTAACAAGGCGCTGTTGTCCTCCAGATTGGCGATTAACATCATGCCAACAGAGGTGTATAACCAATCCCGTGGTTCCTTCTGCGTGTCACGCACGTAAAAATAATACGCATCGCATTGGCTCGCAGATATCCTGCATGTTGCCCCTGCTCACGCACTGTCGTTGATGTGGCGCTGCTTGCTAGAAAATTAATAAGCTTTGCATCTTTTGATCAATGGTTGTTGGGTAATAAGGATGCCATTACAGAAAATGAACTTGCCGATTACAATCTCTTTAAAGACAGTGGTTGTGTTGCCTGTCATAACGGCCCAGTCGTTGGGTGAAACTCATATCATAAAATGGGAGTTGTAGAACCCTATAAAGCCACTAGTCCTGTCGAAAGACGAGTGGCTGTGACAGGTGATGAAGCCGATCGTTTTAAATTCAAAGTGCCTACCCTTCGAAATGTAGAGTTAACTTATCCCTATTTCCATGATGGTGAGGCAAAGACCCTTACCGATGCAGTCAACATCATGGGGCGTGTCCAGTTGGGCAAGAAGTTTATTAAAGAGGAAAATATAAAGATCGTAGCGTTTCTCAAAACACTGATTGGCGACCAAGCCTCTTTCCAGCTGCCAATACTGCCGCAATCAACGGACAGAACACCGCAACCTAAGCCTTTTGAATAAGTACTTAATTCAAGCAGGATAATAAACGGCGCGCCAATTTAATTGGCGTGCCGTTTTTCTTATATGGCTGATGTGTTTTCTTTTTTAACGGTTCCTTAGCACTGTCATTTATATGTAGTAAGTCGCAGGTGCAACAGATAACAATGAACCTACATCGCTGGCGGCCATGGAGAGAAAAGCGAGGGCCGCTAGTCCCTTATAGCCAACACGCCGTCTGGTCTTTCATAGTTATAAGCGTTAGCGAGTGACGAAGCAATACAGGAATGGCTTTAGTTAGCGTAGAGTCTTTGTGGTAGCTATGTTGAGTGCAACGAAAGAAGGGTATTAATCAACAAAACCTCATTTTTACGAATAGCAAATGATAACTATTCAGATGTTTGAATATAGAGGCGTTCTTTTGTTTAGGTGGTACGTACTTGTGGGGTCTGAAGCCCAATGGAACGAAAAATTACTCTAAGGCGGTTTTACCCATATAAAAATCTCATTACACAAACTAAATACTAAAAAGCATCATTAAAAGGTTTAGTTCCGATTCTGGCTAGAACTTTCATATTTGAAGGTTATAGTTGCTTCAGCCAGAACAAACTAGGAATGTTAATGCTTAACCCTGAAATTTTCCAAAAAGCCAGATTGTCTCGGGATCCACGTTTTGACGGTAAATTCTTCACGGCAGTTAAAACAACCGGAATCTATTGTCGTACTATCTGTCCGGCAACGACGCCTAAAGAAGAAAATGTCACATATTTCTCCACTGCTGTAGAGGCTGCTAACGCGGGCTATCGGCCTTGTTTACGTTGCCGTCCTGATAGTGCGCCTGGGTCGCCAGCATGGAAAGGAGTAAATACTACGTTAGAAAAGGCTGTTAGGTTCATCAACGAAGGCGCTTTACAGAATAGTTCTTTAGAAGATTTAGCTAACCGACTGGGGATTGGTGATCGCTATTTACGTCAATTGTTCAAAAAACACCTCGGCATTTCACCCAAAGCCTATGCGCTTTATCAACAATGTTTATTCGCGAAGAAATTGTTACACCAAACTAACCTACCCATCACTCAAATTGCTTTGGCCAGTGGCTTTAACAGTGTTCGTCGATTTAATGATTGTTTCCAGTCACAACTTAGTTTGACGCCTTCGGAAATACGAAAATCAGGAGGAGCAACATCGAAGGCTTTAAAACTTCAATTGTATTATCGCCCTCCTTACGATTGGTCTTTTGTTTGCAGTTTTTTTATGACCAGAGCCATTCCCAACCTTGAATGGTGTGATAAACAAAGTTATGGAAGAACATTCGAGTGGCTGGGCAGTATTGGCCATTTTACAGCCCTACATGTTGAACATAAAAATAGATTCGATGTCGCAATCGAATTAGACGATGTCACACATTTAAAAACGATTGTTAATAATATTCGGCGTATTTTAGATTTGGACGTCGACATCCTCGCAGTTGAAAAGGATTTACAACAATGTTTTGATGATACCACTTTAATCAATACCGGATTACGTCTGCCGGGCATATGGAATATGTTTGAAGCTGGAATAAGAGCTATTCTGGGACAGCAGATTTCCGTTGTTTCAGCACGTAATCTGGTAACGATTTTGGTTACGGAGCTAGGTCAATCAAACACAGAAAAACAATTATTTCCAATACCCCAAACTATCGCGGAAAGTGATCTTGATTTTCTGAAAATACCCGCATCACGAAAGCAAACATTGCGTAATTTATCGCAACATTACCTCGATAGTGACAACCCCGACGATCCCGAGCAATGGTTAGCATTAAAAGGTATTGGACCTTGGACTGTCGACTATGCGCAATTACGAGGATTAAGTAACCCTGATATTTATCTTGGTGGCGATCTGGGTGTCAAAAAAGCCAGGATGAAATCAAAGTATAACTTCAATCCCGATCAAGCTTCGCCTTGGAGAAGCTACTTAACATTCCAATTATGGAGTCAACTTTGATATTTATCGATTATATGGATAGCCCCATCGGTGTTATCGAAGTTCAGGCTTCTGCGAAAGGAGTCACGCAGGTTATTTTTTCAGGAACAGCGAAAAAGGCAATTAAAACCAACGAAATAACACATTGTTGCAAACAACAACTAAACGAATATTTTGAAGGTAGACGAAAAAAAATCGGTGTACCTCTGGATCTACAAGGCACCACATTTCAAAAATCTGTTTGGAACTGTCTGACACAAATACCGTTTGGTGAGACCCGCACTTATCGCGATATTTCTGACATGCTAAACAACAGTAAAGCGGTTCGTGCGGTAGGAGGGGCCAACGGGAGAAACCCTATTGGCATTATTGTTCCTTGTCATCGTGTTATTGGCACAAACGGAACCTTAACCGGGTATGCAGGTGGTAATGAACGGAAATTATGGTTGTTAAAACACGAAGGTATTGAAGTTAAAGGTTCGAAAGTGAACGACAAACTAGATATTAAAAATGTTTTTCACACAAGACAGACTAAAACACAATTTCTAAAATAAAGCATTACACACAGCCTCTGGTAAAGATGTGCAGCGTGAGCAACTTGATGCACTGATCTGCAGTGGTCATGTAATATTGACACAGTTTTATATTCAATCCCCTCCCTCCCTGCATGGAGGGGCACGAGTTGGTGTGTTGCGGCCTGATGATACAGATCGACCCAACGCTCGGATCAGTCCAAAGTAAAAACGCCTTCAATTTTGAGCGATGCCCCACGCAACTTATACATGCCTGACAGTCGATGAGGTTACATCTGATTAACTGGCTGCTTAATACTAACGGCACCTCTGAGATCGCCTGGCTTATAACCTGTAGCCTGATCGTGAGGATACCGAGCTTGCAATGCAGCCTTCACCGCTTCTGGAATGTCAGACTGGCCGCCATGACAAGTCAAGCACAGTGGCTTCACGCCTATGGCCTTCATGAAACGGAAATGCTTTCCGTTCGGCTCAATGACCAATTCGGAATAGACCATGTTTCGCATTGACTCTCCCTTGTTGGCACGTTCAAGAAACTCGGCAAGCACTTTTTGTTCCCAGACATCTGGCATAGCAAGCATAGGGTTACGCACACGGGTCCCTACTCGAGTCACCTTCCAACCCTTTTCTAGAGATATGTCAGTCGCAATATCTGGAGCCACATCAGAGCAGACCTTGATCGCGGCCACGGGGCCATTGGTTTTCATCTCAGCCTTCATGGTACTACCCAGCTTTTTCAGGAAAATTTTACTAGCCTCTTCTGCGGCTTGGTGGCGCTGCTCAATATTTTGCGCCAGGGCTGAGCCGATACTGCCGAAGCTTAGAGACAAGGAAAAAGCGATAATAGATCTGCGTGTGTTAAAAAACATTTTTATACTCCCAGGTAAATGAGCTACAGCTCAGTTTAATGCCAAATAACCTTCTACCTACTCTGCATGCAGGTTTGAGAAGATCTTAACGTGCACGATTCGCAAAGTACGCTTCAAATACTGTAATGACCTGCCTTCAACCTACATTACCAGTGTATCGATAACCAAAAAAATGTATGTGACTAAGTCACATTTTGGAATGCAGGTCTTTACCAAGGGAGGCTATGCGCCATAAGCCATGACAACATTAACTTTCATGAGTAATGATATACAATTGATATGTAAGCACATGCTCTATGTTGGAGAAAGGAAATGACTATTGCCTTTGGCCCAGTCCCTTCAAAACGCCTTGGACGCAGTCTGGGGATCAACAATATTCCTCCAAAGTCCTGCTCCTATTCCTGCCTCTATTGCCAGGTTGGGGCCACTCAAGGGCAACTGATAGAGCCGCAGAATTTTTATGCTCCGGAAGATATATATCAGGAGGTTAGTCAGCAACGGCAAAAGCTACGTAACGCTGGTGAGACTGTCGATTATATGGCCTTCGTTCCTGATGGTGAACTGACCCTGGATATCAATCTAGGCAGGGCAATCGATTTATTGCGGCCGTTGAGTATTCCGATTGCCGTCATTTCGAATGCCTCGCTGCTCTGGCGCAAAAAGGTCCGGGCGGTTATAGCCAAAGCCGATTGGGTCTCAGTGAAGGTTGGTAGTGTTGATGAAGGTATTTGGAGGCAACTCAACTGACCCCACTACTCTCTGCAACTAAACAACATCCTAGACGGTATTTGCCTGTTCGCCGAGCAGTTTCGCGGCTGTTGCAGAATTACTGCATGAGGTCGGTGTCTCCAAGGCCTATTTTTCCATCCCGACGTGGCCCACAGCCGAGGCCGGCATAAGCGCCCCAAGCGAGCTTGCGGTGAACCACGCCTATCAAATTCTAGCTAGCAGGCTGCTCCATGTTGAATACCTCATCGGTTACGAGGGCGACGCCTTTGCCTTCACTGGTGATGTGCGACGAGACCTCCTGCGTGAGTCGGCGGTGAGCGAACTGCTGACACGCGCCCAGGCAGAGTGGTCGTTGGTTGAGGCGTTAATTGCAGAGAACAGACTCAAACAGGTGGAGTATCTCGGCAAGCGTTACTATGTGAGACGTTTCGCTACACAACATGAAGAGTGACAAGGGCTAGGAGAAACATGCAGACAGTTAATGGCCTAAAAGTCAGACTCAAGAAGAGTATCTGGACATTCATTAATGTGCTACCCATCATCGTCGGCATGCTATTGGTGACCAGTCTGGTGGTGACGCTGTTTCCGGATCAGGTCACCGCTGGGCTGTTTGGAAATGGCGCACTTCTCGATAGCTTGCTTGCGGCGTCCATTGGCAGCATTGCCGCCGCCCATCCGTTAGCGAGCTACCTGCTCGGCGGGGAACTGCTGGCTGGCGGGGCGGGTCTGATTACCCTCACTGCTCTGCTGGTCACCTGGGTGACAGTGGGGATAGTACAGCTGCCGGCAGAAGCGCTGATGTTGGGAACCCGCTTTGCTGTCTACCGCAATCTCATCAGTTTTATAGCCGCCATCGCCATCTCATTTTTGACCGTCTATAGCCTGCAACTACTGGGATTCGCCTAAATGCCCGGCGAACAACAAAAAAGGGGACATGGCGGCTGGTTGTTTCTCGCCCTGGTGCTGGTTGTTTATGGATTGCTAGGGTTGGCTGATCCAGGTACAGCGACTCAGGCCCTCAGCTTTTTTACTCAGGTCATGGGCCAGGTGCTACCTGTGCTGGCTTTGGTTTTTTTACTGCTCTTTGTTGCCAATCTTGTGCTTAAGCCCAAATGGATTAAGCGTTATCTGGGCAAAGGCAGCGGCATCAAAGGTTGGCTTGCGGCAGTGATCGGCGGCATTCTTTCCATGGGGCCTGTCTATGCCTGGTACACCATGCTGGCTGAGCTGCGGCAACAAGGAATGAGAGATGCACTGATCGCCGCATTTCTCTACAGCCGCGCGGTAAAACTGCCTTTGTTACCGCTCATGATCTATTACTTTGGCATGGCCTATACTTTAGTGTTATGTCTCTACCTGATTGGTTTTTCCATAGTCACTGGCATAGTAGTTGAAAGGCTGACACATCAGAGAAATGAGTAACAGGGGATCATCTAGAGAATGTTGCTGATTTGGATAATAGTATTCAGTATTTTGGGAAGCATAGGCGCCATTGCCGGCGCGGCAGTGATGCTGCTTTTCCCTGCGGGCACAAGAAGAACCCTGCTGCCCTGCCTGCTCAGTTATGCCACCGGCACCCTGCTTGGAGCAGCTTTTCTGGGGATGATTCCCCACGCTTTGCAACAGGCTGCGCCCTTGGCCATATCCGGCACGGTACTGGCGGGCATTCAACGTGTGCTCCACTGCACTATTCACGAGAGCAGATGGTGTGGGAGTAGATATAGCAGTATCGCTTGAACCAATGAGTCATTGTTATCATTCTCTGTCCGCGCCCATGCCGATACCGCCAATCGATGCACCGCACTTTCCGTTGCTAAGCGATTTTTTATTTTAATGTCCCATGAATTCAGATAATTATTGCTCTTGTGAAGTGCATGCATGCTACTTGTTTCTACAATTGTCACCGTCCTTCAATTGCAGCAGCGGCACGAGACAACAGGTACAGAGCCGTATTAAGTATGAAACCGATGAAAACGTCCACGCCAGGGCGACACGGGGTTCAAAAACAGGCCATCGCTCATGCAGCAGCTACCTGGATTACTTAAGGGACAAACAGGCCATCAGCGAAAACATCATTCTCGCTGAGCTGGATGTGGTGATGTTGCACAACGATCCATCTGAAGATGCCACCAGCCGGCCATGGGCACGCCTGGCTGGCATCAACTTTGCCATGCGCCAGGGGGTGCTGGTAGTCAATGATTCCGAAGGCTTGACCCAGGCGGTCAACAAACTCTATTTACAGCAGTTCCCGGCCAAGGTGCGCCCCACGTCCTTAATCACCCGCGACCGCAATCAGATTAAGGAAGTCAGTGCAGAGATGGGCGGCACCATTGTGCTCACACCCCTGGTTGGTTCTGGTGGTCATAATGTATTTTTATTACGACCTGAAGATATACCTAACGCCAATCAGATGATCGACACCGTTTCACGCGACGGTTATATCATTGCCCAGCAATACCTGCCGGATGCCATCCATGGCGACACCCGTCTGTTTATGTTGAACGGCCAACCGCTTTGCCATAAGGGCCAATATGCCGCTCTGCGGCGGCTGCGTAGTGACGGTGATATGCGCAACAATATGACTGCCGGGGCCAGCTCAGCGCCAGCGATTATTAATGATGACATCCTCGAAATTGCGAAACTCATACGCCCACAACTGCTGCATGACGGTATGTTTTTCGTCGGCCAGGACATCGTCGGCAACAAGTTGATGGAGATCAATGTCTTCAGCCCTAGGGGATTGGAAAGCGCCTCTGCTTTTACCAACATCAAATTCAATCAGGTTATTATTTAGGACCTGGAGCGTAAACTTGAGCATAGCAACAATACCGACAGACACATAGGCAACAGTGCCCTGGCAGTACGTTAAGCAATAAGGCTTTTACTAGGCCGTGTATTGAAATTCAGCTTTCTTCATCGCACACTCTATATAATGCAGCGGACTGATTCTGTTTCAATTAAAATGCCTGGCAGCAGGCAGTCAGCCTAAACTTTTAGTATGCAAGGATCCTGGATGTACAAAATGCAGCGAATGCTGCTGGCTTTATTGACCTGTTTGTGTTCCACCACATTGTTTGCCCAGATAGATGTAAAGATTGATATCAAGGGCATCGACAAGCTGCAGGAAGATAATGTCCGCTTGTTTCTAAGCATTGAGCAACAAAAAAACCACGCCTTGATGAGCGAGGGTCGGCTGCGCCGCCTTCATCAAAAAGCACCTCAGGAAATTTCCAAGGCATTGCAGCCATTCGGTTATTATCGCCCCGTTATTGATGCTCAACTGACACAGCCAGGCCCTGACTCCTGGCTGGTAAGCTACAGCATAAATCCTGGCCCACCACTGCCGGTGGCAAGGTTCGATTTTTCCGTGACTGGAGAGATGAGTAAAGATCCTGCTTTTGCCTCACTGGTTAAAAGTTTGCCACTAAATCAGGGGGCTGAGTTTAACCATCTGAGTTATGAAAGCATCAAGGCCAACCTGGCCAAGCTTGCCGCTGAGCGGGGCTATTTTGACGCCGGCTTTAGCGAACATCGGGTGGAAATTGACCTTAAAGCCTATGAAGCGCGCGTTATCCTGCATTACGACAGCGGCCCCAGATATCTGTTTGGCGAGGTGACGCTACATCAGGATGTCCTCGACGCTGAGTTAGTGCACCGATATATACCCTTCGAGCAAGGTGATCCCTACACCTTGAACCAGGTCATTGAATTGCAACAGGCACTCAATGACAGTGACTATTTCAACCTCGTCGAAGTCTCACCCGAGGCACAGCTGGCAGACAGCAAGGAAGTGCCGGTGAATGTGATCCTGACACCACGCAAACGCCACAAATACACCCTCGGCCTCGGTTATGGCACTGACACCGGTGCCCGCACCAAATTCGGTTGGGAAATACCGCGCCTCAACCAGCGCGGTCACCGCATCAATTCCGAACTGAAAATCTCAGAGATCGGCTATAGCATCAGCAGCCAGTACCGTGTACCAGTGCTCAATCCACGTACCGATCAAATTATTTACAGCGCCGGCATCGTTAATGAAGAGACCGATACCAGTATTAGCACCATATACACCGTCGGCGCCAGTCTCAACCGCAACCATAACACCTGGCGGGAAACGCTTGCGCTGAATTATCAGCAGGAAGAGTTTGAAGTCGCCGACGACCACGGTCGCTCAACCTTACTAATGCCCGGTGTCAACTGGAGCCGCATCTGGGGCAGCAGACGGATTTTTTTGAACCTCGATGGCATTCGCCTGGATCTGGGTATGCGCGGCGCCAGCGACAAGATTGTTTCTGACACTAATTTTTTCCAGGCAACTGCTGGCATCAAAGCGATCCACACACTCTGGCCAGGCGGGCGCCTGATCGGCCGTGGCAAACTGGGCAGCACCTGGACCGATAGTTTTCATCAACTGCCCTCCTCAGTGCGTTTTTTCACAGGTGGTTCGCAGAGCGTGCGTGGCTTTGGCTACCAAACACTCGGCCCGGTCGATGACAATGGCAAGGTGGTGGGTGGCAAACACCTGATGATCGGCAGCCTGGAATACGAACACCGTATCAAGGGTAAGTGGAGTGCGGCGTTGTTTTTTGACCGCGGCAACGCCATCGATGCCATTAATGACCCGCTCGAAAGTGGCGCGGGTTTAGGTCTGCGCTGGCAATCGCCTGTCGGACCAATCCGTTTCGATTATGGCTGGGCCATCAGCCGCGATGGTAATCCATGGCGCTTTCACATTAACATCGGACCAGACTTATGAGCAGGCCTGTGACGCGCTGGCTGGCGATTGTCTTTTTAGCCCTGCTGTTGCCGCCGCTGCTGCTGCTAAGTTGGCTTGCCACCAGCGAAAGCGGATTGCGTTGGGCCGTTGGGCAGGTGCAACCCTTGCTGCCCGGCGAGATCAAAATGGCTCAACTTAACGGCCGCCTGATCGGCCCAATTCAGATCAGCGGCCTTGAGTACCAGCTCGATGGTCAATTCATCCAGGCCGAGCAGCTAACGCTGGATTGGCGCGCCAGCGAACTGCTGGCGGCCAACATCGTCATCAGCCAATTACATCTGGATGGACTCAGGATCAGCCTGCCGTCCGCTGACAGCGAAACAAACAAGGCGGCGGCTGGCAAAACACTTACCCTGCCCGAGATTAGCCTACCCTGGCGGCTGGGGTTGGAAGATGTGGTCATCAACGATATCCACATCACTCAAAACGAACAGACTGTTCAACTGACACAACTACAATTGCAGGCCAGCAGCCTGCTCAGCCGCATCGACATCGACCGACTCAGTGTCAACGCCGACAGCTTTAGTTTCGATATCAATGGTGAGCTTAGGCCAACCAAAAACTACCGCCACCAGCTGAATCTGGCCTGGAGCTTCAAACCAGCCAATACCGAACAACTGCAGGGCAAGGGCCGGATCGCCGGTGACACGAACAAGGTCAGTCTAATGCAAAACATCTCCGGCCCATTTGAACTGAGCCTGGAGGCAGAGATCAAAAACCTGCTGGCACAACTCACCTGGCAGGCCAGGGCGGACATCAAAAACATCAACGCCAGCCGGCTTGATCCGGCCCTGCCTGCCATTAGCGGCCAGCTGAAATTGCAGGGCCACGGCGATCTCGACACGGCCAGCGTCTCCGGCCGTGCCGACGGCCACTATCCCGAGCTAGGCGACTTCGACAGCCAGTTCCAGCTACGCCGACTGGCCGACAACAGCATTAAAATCGAGCAGTTGGTGCTGCACACCCCGGTCACCGAGATGCAACTCAATGGCCGCGGCCAGTGGCAACCAGGACCAGACAACGGCAACCTGGAGCTGGCAGTGCACTGGCAGAAACTACGCTGGCCGTTGCAGGGCAGTGCCTGGTTCGACAGCGCCCACGGCAGCGCCTGGCTCAGCGGCAACCTGGCGCAATATCAATTTGGCATCGCTACCGACCGCCCCTGGCCTGAGGCACCGCCGTCAGACTGGTATGGCAGCGCCACAGGCAACCTGCGAGGCATGGACATACACACCCTGCGCGTTGCCCTGCTCGACGGTGAAGCCATCGCCAGCGGCCGACTCGACTGGGCCAACCAGTTCCGCTGGCAGGCCGTCGCCAGGGCCGAAGCAATCAACCCTGCCAGCTTGTTTCCCGACTGGCCCGGCCAACTCAATGCAAGCGTCAACAGCACAGGTGGTGTGGAAAACGGCCTGCTGATAGCCAAGGCCAACATCAAACAGCTGCAGGGCAAACTGCGTGGTTATCCTGTTTCACTGCACAGCCAATTGAGCTGGCATGACGCCGGCCTCGACATTGCAAACCTTGATTTCAACTCTGGCAATTCAAATATCAAGGCCTCGGGACGTCTGGCTGATCAGCTGTCACTGAAATGGTCACTCAGCAGTCCCAGTCTGGCTGAACTGCATCCACAAACTGGTGGGCAACTCAATGCCAGGGGCAACGTCTCAGGTTCGCTCAACACACCTGACATCAGCGTCAGTTTCAATGGCACAGGCCTCAACCTGCAGGACTACGGCATCGGCAGCCTCAAGGGTGACGTCGCCGTCGACCTGTTTCGCTGGCAACACCTCGCCCTCGCGGTTGAGGCTGAGGCACTCGGATTCAACGGTCAGGCTCTGCAATCGGTGCAGCTCAAAGGCAGTGGCAGCGGTGGCAAACATCAACTCCAGGCCGAGATCAGTGCCGAGGCATTCGACAGCGTCATTGCCATCAACGGTCAGTCAGATGCATCTGGCTGGCGCGGTCGACTCGAGCAAGCCGACCTTGCTACCTCTCAATTCGATAACTGGCAACTGCAAGCACCCGCCAGCCTGGTCGTCAGCGCTAAAAACATTCAGGCCGATCCACTCTGTTGGCTTAGCTCCAATGCCAAAATATGCCTCAAGCTGCAAGGACAGCCGGATGCCTGGCAGGCGCAACTCGACGCCGAACAGCTGCCACTGCTGCTGCTCAATCCCTGGCTGCCGCCCGACCTGAAACTTGATGGTCTCGTCAACGCCCACGCTGATCTCAAGCTACAGCTGCCTGATCAACTGCAAGGACAACTGCGCGGCACAGCGCGTATCGAGCTTCCTGCCGGAGCACTGAGCTATCCCCTGCTGGAGGGTGAGCGTGACCGCTGGCATTACAACCAGGGGCTGATCGAGATTCGTCTGGATGACACGGGCGTCCTCGCCAACAGCGATCTATCCATGGGCAATGGTGACAAATTCCATGCCCGGCTGGAGCTGCCCGGGGCTGAGCTGCTAAGCCTGGATAGAAGCAGCCAGCCATTGAAGGGCGAGGCGCAACTGGTCATTCACAAACTGGAACTGATCGAGGTTCTGGTGCCCGAGGTGCAGGATCTTGAGGGTGAGGTCAATCTCAGTCTGATTGCAGCGGGTGTTTTGGATCAGCCCCAACTCAGTGGTCAGGCGCACCTAAGCAATGCTGCACTGCGGATTCCACGACTAGGCCTTAAAATTGACCGGATTAGTTTTGAAGGCAAAAGTGACGCCCTTAAAAGGCTAAACTTTCATCTGGCAGCCCACTCCGGCGAGGGAGAACTCGCCATCGAAGGCAAGACCCTGCTGGACAGACAGGCTGGCTGGCCGACGCAGATCAGTGTCAAGGGACAAGAGTTTGAGGCCTCTCGCATCCCCGAGGCACGCATACTGGTTTCACCCGATCTGAATGTGCAAATTCAAAAACGCGACATTCGCATTGAGGGCAATGTCCATATTCCCTACGCCAAGCTGCAACCCAAAGACATTACCACTGCCGCCAAGGTTTCGGCTGACACAGTGATCGTCGGCGAAGAGCAGTTGCCGCTGGAAAAATGGGCTGTCTTCACCAAGGTGCGGTTGACACTGGGTGACCGCGTCAACTTCTACGGCTTCGGTTTTGAAGGCCGCTTCGGCGGCAACTTGTTGCTTGAAGATAGTCCCGGTCAACTGACACGCGCTACCGGTGAATTGACTGTGCCCGAAGGCCGCTATCGTGCCTATGGCCAACGCCTTGATGTTGAGCACGGTCGACTGCTCTACACTGGCGGGCCACTCTCCAATCCCGGCATCGATCTGCGTGCCGTGCGTCATATCAACGATGTCACCGCCGGCCTCAAAGTGCATGGCAGCCTAAACCAGCCGAAGATTGAGCTATTTTCTATCCCCGCCATGGGCCAGACCGATACCCTCTCCTATCTGATGCTGGGCCGACCGATTGAAACCAGTTCTGATGAAGAAGGCGCAATGATGGCCAAGGCTGTTCTGGCACTGGGACTGAGTGGCGGCGACCGTCTGGCGCGCAGTCTGGGGGATCGCTTCGGCCTGGATGAGATGCGCGTCGAATCCAGCGCCAGTGGTGACCAGGCCTCGTTGGTGATGGGCCGTTATCTATCACCCAAACTCTATGTCAGCTACGGCGTCGGCCTACTTGAGGCCTTCAACACCTTCACTTTACGTTACCAGATCTCGGATAAATGGCAGCTCAAAGGTGAAAGTGGCGAATATCAGGGGGCTGATCTTCTCTACACTATCGAACGATGACTTATAAGCATTGCATACTCAGATCAAGTCTTCGATTACTACAAGCCTATAAGCTTTCATTAACGCATTTAGCAAACTGCTGACTACCCTCAAGCGTGTAATGAACCGAGTCATAAAATAGTTCTGATGGTGGACGTTTATCAAAGCAAGTGGCAGCGTCTATCTTCTTGTGCCCAAAAATATCTGCGAGTTGTTTAGTTTGCGAATTTAGCTCAGCCAATAAAACAGCCGTTTGTTGTAAATTAAGTTTTTTCCCTTCGAATACAGGGAATAATCTTAAGTCATTTTGGAATGGCCTGTAATCCTCACGATATGCATGGGGTTGAGTCAGAAATATTATTTCAATTTTGTTTTTTGTTGCCAATTTCCCCAAGGCTTTGTAAACATCTTCTCTTGCGGGCAGGAACTGCTCACGAAATGTTTTTAATACGCTATTAAATTCAGCTGTTGATAGATTTTCCAGGCCTTCTTGATTTACACGCTGTGTGTAATAACTAGAATAAAAACTTCTACCAATAAGATTAGTAGTATGGTATTTAACGAAAGACAATAAGGCGCTATCTTTTATGCTAATCCCAAGAAAAATAGTTTTGTCTATTTGATCAATTGCTGCCAAAGGGTTTTGGGAGTGTTCTTTCCAGCCATTAATATTGAAACCATCAGCCCCTTTATTAAAATAAACTCTCAAATCATTCACTGCAAACATAAAAAAGACTTTCTTTGGTGGCGGGTTCTGGCTCTGAATTAAGTGTTTTAAATTGTAATAACCATCAATACTTGAGTTGCCAGAGACTCCATAATTTAGAGCCGGTGGTGTTAATAAATCCGGCCAACGTTGCCCTTCAGGGACTAGACCGCACTCTGTTGTACTGCCACCTATGGCAATAGTTTCTTTTGTTTCATTAGGCTGTCCCGAGTCAATAAACATCTCTTCTGTTATGGCAAAACGTATATTGTGATCACCTTGATAAAGTTTATTCACTTTGGCATACGCAGTCATGTTTTTTAGACTAAAACGCGTATGTTGCGGGGTTGGTTCATTAACGACCAAATAGGGGTTTTCCCACGCAAACGACAAGCCAAGTTCCAAAAATGCAAGCAAAAGTAGCGTGGGTATAGTCCAATAGAGGAATTCTATGAATCTAGATTTCAATGAGATTTCCTGTTGCTAGAATAATGTGTAAATGAACGGTGCAATTGCTGATCCTTGAGTTAATACTATCAAGCCACCTAGAAGAAGAAGCACAACAAAAATTGGTAACAACCAGAATTTTTTTCGTTTAGCCATAAAGGCCCAGAGATCTTTAATCAGATCCAACATTAGAAGGGGGTCTCCATGTCATCAGGCTTAATTGGCTGACTACGTTTTATACGATAGCTAGTTTGGTTGGGTAAAAATTTACGATTTAACGAGTCTCTGCCAATAAGTTTCATAAATAAGCCTATTGGAAAAAACACAGTATAAAAAACCAAACCTAAAATAATTCTAGTGTTAATCCATCCCATTACATGACCAAACTTCATCCACAGACCGTAAACCGGTTTGAGTGATTGTGGATATAGTAACGCAGGCAAAACAAACAGAGACGCTAAAATCCATGGCCAAGTGGGAATATGTCTATCAAACAACCATGGTATAAGCAGCCCAAACAGGCAACAAATTACTGCGGCCATAATCAGGCCGAATTTTCGCAACTCACTTTTGTTAATATCTAGCATGACCTAATCCAGTTCAAACTCATTGCGCCAATCAGTCTTTTCATTCCACTCAGGCTGATCACCTTTTTTCAACAATATGTTTTCTAATACCAGGTAGTCCATTTCTGTACGCATAAAACAGCGGTAAGCATCTTCTGGTGTGCAGACAATGGGTTCTCCACGGACATTGAATGAGGTGTTCACAATAACTGCAGTTGATGTTTTTTCATAAAATTGTTTAATTAGTTCGTGATAGCGTGAATTGGTTTCTTTATGAACGGTTTGTATACGTGCAGAATAGTCAACATGAGTGACCGCCGGAAGATCTGATCGTGCAACCTTTAGTTTTTCTATACCAAAAAGTTTTTCATCGGCTTCACTCATTTGAATTTTTCTATTATTGTTGATTTCGGCGACAATCAACATATACGGGCTGGGTCTATCCAGCTGAAAATATTCGGATACATGCTCAGCAAGAACAGAGGGGGCAAAGGGCCTGAATGATTCACGGTATTTAATTTTGAGATTCATCACCGACTGCATCTTCTGCGATCGGGCATCACCAATGATGGAGCGACCACCCAGAGCTCGAGGTCCAAACTCCATTTTTCCTTGAAACCACCCGACTACGTTTTCTTTGTCAAGAATCTCTGCAAGTTTGGGGAAAATCTCAGCGTCATTAAGCTTTTTATAAGAGGCGCCAATTTTATCTAGCCGTTGACAGATTTCTTCATTGCTAAACTGTGGTCCCAAATAAGAGCCATGCATTTGATCATGTTTATCATCAGCCTCACGTGCCAGTTTAAAATACTGGTGAGCAACGCCTAAGGCTGCGCCAACCGCCCCGCCAGCATCACCTGCGGCAGGTTGAATCCAGATATCCTTGAAAGGGCCTTCCCTCAACAAGCGACCGTTGGAAACACAATTGAGTGCAACCCCGCCCGCCAGGCATAAGTAATCATTACCAGTCTCTTTATGAATAGTGCTGGCAAGTTTAAGTACGATTTCTTCTGTCACGACCTGTATTGAGCGTGCCAAGTCCATTTCTTTTTGGCTGACGTCTGATTCTGCTTTGCGTGGCGGACCACCAAAAAGTTCATTAAACCGCTCATTAGTCATAGTTAGGCCGGTTGCATAGTTAAAGTACTTCATGTTTAACCGGAAGGTGCCATCGGCCTTGATGTCGATTAAATTTTCCAGAATCATATCGACATATTTAGGTTCACCATAGGGTGCTAGCCCCATCAGTTTGTATTCGCCGGAGTTGACCTTAAAGCCGGTGTAATAGGTGAATGCAGAGTAGAGCAACCCCAGGGAGTGTGGAAAATCTATCTCCCATAACGGCGTCAAACTGTTGTTTTCTCCCTGCCAGACTGACGTAGTTGCCCACTCGCCTACTCCATCAATGCACAAAACGGCAGCTTTTTTATAAGGACTTGGAAAAAATGCAGATGCGGCGTGGGATTGGTGATGCTCAGTAAAAAGCAGCTTGGGAAGTCGCGATTTATCTGTGTCGGCCAGGGCTAACAGTTCTTGTTTTAGTACAGCTTTAAGATACAGCTTCTCTTTTAACCATACAGGCATCGCCAAGATAAAAGATCGAAAACCCTTTGGCGCATCGGCTAAATAGGTCTCCAACAAGCGCTCAAACTTTAGGAGAGGCTTATCATAGAAAACTACCGCATCTAGATCTTCCAGTTTGAGTCTGGCTTCATTGAGGCAAAATTCAATCGCCTTGGCTGGAAAACCAGGGTCATGTTTTTTCCTGGTAAAACGCTCTTCCTGAGCCGCTGCAACTATCTGTCCGTCGATAACAAGCGCTGCAGCACTATCATGATAATATGCGGAAATACCAAGGACTTTCTTTGATCCACATTCCATTATTGCTAGTACTTTCCAAAATAATATTTTAAAAATCAGATTGTTACACGCTAACAATCAATAAGCTCTAAATTATTCCCGTTTTGATGCGGGATGTCCAATTTAGATCAAAAGTCGGAATCATGATTAATGGTTGGTAAATAGTTTCAATTTTGGCCAGAGTTAAAACTTGAATTTATGCGATGTCTGCCAGCTATTTTCAGAACAATTCATACCGTAGCGGCTGTGTTAATATCGCTTGATTATTGAATCTGAACATTTATTAAAAAACAGGTAGTTATGGTGGCCATAAAGAGTTTTTCCATGAAAAATGCAACGCTGCAAGTGACATATAAGGCGTTGCAATCATGAATGCCCCCCTCCGTCTCGACAAACATTTGGTTAAATTAATCCAATGTTCCCGCGGTGATGCCCAGAAATATATTGAAGGTGGTTGGGTGCTGGTCGATGGAGAAATCATTGATCAGCCGCAGTTCATGGTCACGCAGCAAAAGGTTGAGTTGCATCCTGATGCCACACTTGCACCCTCTGCATTAATGACCATTCTGTTGCATTTGCCTGCTGGCGTTGATGTCAACGACCCTGGCGCCCAGTTGAAACTAATCACCCCGGCAACCCGTGCGCCGAATGACGACTCTGACATTCGTACTCTCAAACGCCACTTTGCCAGACTAAAACCAACGGCCCCGCTTGAAGTCGGTGCGACCGGCCTGGTGGTATTTTCCCAGGATGGCCGGGTGGTAAATCGCTTGGTTGAAGATGCCAGTAAGAATGAGCAGGAGTACAGCGTTGAGGTGAGTGGTGAGATTGAGCCTGAGGGCCTTGAGCGGCTTAATAAAAAAATGATGCGTGATGGCTGGAATCTTCCTGCCACCAAGGTAAGTTGGCAAAGTGAAACTCATATGCGCTTTGCGCTGAAGAATGTTCGACCAGGTCAGGTTGAGTTTATGTGCAACAGTGTTGGGCTGACGGTGGTGTCGATGAAGCGTCTTCGGATTGGCCGTGTGGCAATGGGTAAGCTACAGCCGGGACAGTGGCGTTATCTGCCAATAGGCGAATTATTTTGATGCAACGTGACCATATAGTTTGTTGCCCTGCGCTGATAAAAAACTGATGGACAACAAGACTGCTGAATACCAGAAGTTGGTGAAACACTATGCCAGCCAGATCGACAAGATGGTGATTGCCGGCTTGCCCTGCTTTGAGGATCACGGCCGTGAAGTAATTTTGGTGGATGATCACAATCTCGATCTGGCCGTGCACGACTTGCTTCAGGCCCGCTACCTGGGTTTTGATACGGAATCAAAACCTAACTTTAAAAAGGGTGAGAAGAGCAACGGCATCTCTATCATTCAAATCAGTTCAACCCTCAAGTGCTACATCTTTCAAATGAACAAAATCAGCGAATGCACCGCGCTGGGTGAACTTGTAAATCATCAAAACAGCATCAAGACTGGTGTTGGTCTTAAAGACGACCTGAATAAGCTAAGAAGCGACTATCAATTTCATCCCGCTGGCTTTGTTGATTTGGGGACGATTTTTCGTGCCTTTGGTCGCAAGAACAGCATTGGTTCAAAACAGTTGGTGGCCCTGGTCTTGAACCAGAAACTGCGCAAGAGCAAACGTGCCACCACGTCTAATTGGGCGGTAGAGAAGCTATCACCGTTGCAGCTTGAGTATGCCAGTGATGACGCCTTTTCAAGTCTTGATGCTTATCTTATACTCAGGGCAGTATTTGAACCGTATTCAACACTGTTGGATAAACGTGTATTGAAGTTGCTGGATTTGTCGCAATCAGAGCAATAAACAGCCCTCACTAGGCCCCCTCATTCGCCTCTTGTTCACGCCGGCGTCTATCCATTTCCTCTTCTTCGGCAGCATCGATTACCTTGATTATGTCGTCAACATCGGCGGCAATCTCGCTCTCTGCAAATTGACCAGTGAGCTTAATTTCAGGGTGCAGTGTGCCAGCTTCATAGTGACTCCATATTTCTTTGCCGTAGGCACTGCTGAGCAGCTCCGGGGCATAATGGCCAAAATAGGCAGCCATATTATTAACGTCACGTGCCAGCATCATTGGCGCATTATTGTTGCCAGCGGCATTGACAGCCTGAGGCAAATCGATGATAACGGGACCATGCTGGTCGACCAGCACGTTGAATTCAGAAAGATCACCGTGTACCAGTCCGGCGCAGAGCATCCGCACCACGTCGTTGATGATTCTGTTATGGTATTCCAGCGCCAGTTCCGGGCTAAAACTTACTTCGCTGAGACGAGGCGCAGCATGGCCTTCGCTGTCGGTGATCAGCTCCATCAATAACACGCCATCAACAAAACCATAGGGCTGGGGCACACGCACACCGGCAGCGGCAAGTTGATAAAGCGCGTCCACTTCAGCACTAAGCCAGGCCTGTTCACTCTCTTTTTGACCGTAACGGGTGCGTTTTTGCATGGCCCGATTGCGACGGCTGTTGCGCGCGGTTCGGCCCTCCTGGTATTGCACTGCCTGCTTGAAGCTGCGTTTATTGGCCTCTTTATAGACCTTAGCGCAGCGCACGGTCTCGCCACAGCGGACCATGTAGACCTGGGCCTCTTTGCCACTCTGCAATTGACAGATAATCTCATCTATCAGGCCGTCTTCGATGAGTGGATGTAATCTCTTTGGAATTTTCATGTGCTTCTAGTGGTTTTTCGACAGACTGTATTATAGCAAGCTGCTATAGTTTTCATTAGTACGATCCGATATACTTTTTGTCTCAATTGATCATTCAATTTTAAACGTGACTAAATCTCGCTTAAATCTAATACTGCTGTTTATGTTAATCACTGCATTCCTGACAATGCAGTGGTCTGCGACGCATATCCATTTAGCCGAACATCACGATCATGATGGTAGTCACCATCAACATAGTATTGAGGCCCATGCCCATCAACAAACTGGCCACCATACAGATACTATTGACTCATCTCACCTAAGTGGTGACTTAAGTGTTGTAGAACTTGACCATGAATACAATGTGCCCGGCGGCAAACACAAAACGCCCACCACGGCTGCTGCTATTACAGTCATTCCCCAACAAATAACACTGTTTCAATCCATTAGTACTGACCTGCCTGTGGTCCTCAACACCAAACTTGGTTACCTAGATCGTTCACCAGTTAATCTTCGCGCCCCACCCCACCTCTCTTAATATTTCACAATTCTTATAAATAATTAGGACGTCATTTGGCGTCTTAAACAACATATTATCGAGGTATCTATGTTATCTGTGATCAAACAATCACGATGGCTTCTAGCCGCTTTTGCTGTGCTGGTTGCTAGCCAGGCCTTTGGCCATGGCATGTCAGAGGCTGAGAAACAATCAATCATCGAGGGTGGAAATCTACGTTACCTGTGGATTGGCGCCACCCATATGCTGTCCGGCTATGACCATTTGCTGTTTGTATTCGGCATCATCTTTTTCCTTACCCGGTTCAAAGACATTGTTAAATACATCACTGCATTCACCCTGGGGCACAGCGCAACGCTTATTTTTGCCACTTTCAATGGTATTCAGGTTAATTACTTCTTGATTGATGCGGTGATCGCCTTGAGCGTCTGTTATATCGCCTTTACCAATCTAGGGGGATTTAAGAAATACCTGGAAATCAAACCACCCAATATGTTGCTGATGATCACTAGCCTGGGCCTGATTCACGGCCTTGGTTTGTCTACGCGGTTGCAACAACTGCCTTTGAGCGAAGATCAGCTGCTGATGAATATTATCTCCTTCAATGTCGGCATTGAGGTGGGACAAATAGTGGCCTTGGCCGCCATGTTGCTGTTGTTAGCAGGTTGGCGCAAAGCAGACTCATTTAAGCCCTTTAGTGTGATATCAAATTACGGATTGATCTTTGCCGGGCTGCTTCTGTTCATGATGCAGATGCACGGTTATTCACATGTGACCGACCCAGATGAATTCGGTTTTAGCGCCGACAACCACATTCATGAACATATAAAAATGAACGAGGAACTCACCGCCAAAATCATCAAAGAAACCACTCATGACTCTCTGGACTAAAGGAAACCACAAATGCGTAAATTATTTCTAACATTGGCAGTAGGTTTTATGCTGATTTCTGTTTCGGCCTGTTCAGATCATGGTCATTCTCATGATGATGAATCGAACCCGCATGATGATGCTCCACAACACCACGACTCAATCAATTAAAATTATTTGGAGGATTTATGAAACTATTAACCAAAACACTACTAATGTCATTGCTACTCATAGGCGCACCTGTCATGGCAGGCTCCGGGCATAGTCATGAT